>QGNH01000779.1_pt1 | contig 20999 bp, 25 predicted proteins | sample 1735481 | NCBI WGS metagenome assembly QGNH01 (sample SAMN09239004, study PRJNA386568) | Viral metagenome, whole genome shotgun sequencing project.
AATGAGCAGGCGCGTTTTCTGGCTATTGCTGCCAGCTGCGTGGAGTGGCAGTTTATTTACTGGTATTCGGTACTGGCGCTACAAACGACCGCATCGACCAACGAGCTTCGCTCTTTGAGGCTCAGCGACGTGATGCTCTCGCAGGGCGTTCTGCAGATTCGCCGCGAGGGTGCCAAGAACAAATACCGCATGCGAACGATTCCGCTGGAGACGCCGGAGGTTATCTTCGCCGTTGAGTGCCTGATCGCGCGCGCTCGATCGTTGGGCGCGTCCGCACCGCATCATTACCTGTTTCCGATTCAGGAATCAAAAGGCCACTATGATCCGCTACGTCCCATGAGTGATTCTGGCCTTAAAAAACGCTGGAACGCTGTGCGCAAAGCGGCAGGGCTGGACCGGCTGCGGCCTTACGATCTACGCCACACGGCGATCACCCGGATGGCGGAAGCCGGCACGCCCATCCAGGTCATCATGTCTTTTGCAGGCCATATGACCCTGCGCATGCAGCAGCACTATACCGCGATCAGCTTGATGGCCAAGCGTAAGTGGGCGACGGCAAGCTGGGGCGAGCAATCCGCGCCGGGCCCAGTGGGCGCCCCGTTTGGCCCGCATCACGAAAGTAACGGTTTTCCACAGTTTTATTTGCGTCAAGCGTAGTTTTCGCTTGACATGTTATCAATCGAGCGTAGTTTTATCACAGTTACACCGAAGCTGCCCAGCTTCGCCTCGCTTGAGCATAGGGCGATGGATTTCAGAGCGCGACCCGCGGATTCATAACCCGTAGGTCGGCAGTTCAATCCTGCCCTCCGCCACCAAGCCTTGCGAAATGTGCAGTATAGAGCGTGGGAGCCGGACATGCGCACAATATCTTGGGGAATGATAGTATGGAGCGATAGCCGCCAGGCCGTCGCTCCATTTGTTTGTGCGCTCCCGGCTGCTCTTTCTCTTCTTCGGCGTAACGCCAAGGAGAGAAATCATGGACAAACCTCGCACAGCCCCTATCAGCTCCGCACTTGAAGCGGATCCGCCCGAGGGAGAACATACTCAGTCAACAGCGGAAACCTGCAACTGCCAACCCGTGGATGTTCCCGGCGTAGGCCCGATTCATTCGCTGAAGTGCCCGACTCGCGACGTGAAAGTTGTGGAGGATTGGCCGTTTCCTCGCCAGCAGAATCCGGTGTCGGTAGCGCTACGAGCTCTCGTGTCTCAGCTCGATCGGGAGCGCGAGCATCGCGAAACTTTGATGATCCAGCTGCTCTTCAAAGCGCGCAACCTAGCCGCGAAGCAGATCTGGTACGAAGATCTGAATGGTGGCCAAGCAGACCCTTATTGCATTGAATGCAAGATGGGCGAGAACTTGGGCGTTTTGCGGCACACCGCGAGCTGCCTGACCGGCCAAGTTCTCGATGTGATCGATGCCTTGTGTGCACTGCCGTCTGAAAATAATTCAAAGAAAAAGGAGGAAGCGCTGGTTTTGGAGCCGGAGGCGGATCGGTCCGTCTCGGCGGATGTGGAGCAACCGGGCGCCGCGGGCGACGGGATTCGCTCCGCGCCCATGCAGCAAGCGGTGGAGATCGTCCGCACCGTGGTCACACAACTGTATACGAAGGAGATTCGCCAGCACCGCGACACCGCCTTCCGCAATCTGCTCGTCCATGAAGAGGATTTGATCTCCTGGGCGAAGACCTTGATGCACTGCGATGCAATCGCCGAGCGGCGCGGCATGGATGCTTCAGATTCGCCGTTGCTGCATGAGAACGGAGGCTGGCTGTGAATTTTGACAACTGGCAAACCGTAGCCACGGTCTTCTTTTTTATCGGCATGGCGGCCGGCCTGCTGCTCTGTTTCTTCCTGGTCAGCACCGCGTACAAAATGGGGATCTTCCGCAACGTCCTCGATTGCGCCGCCAAGCTGGCCGAGAACTCGCGCCTGGCGGCGGAGATCGCCGTCTCTGAGCGTCGGCTCGTCGATCTGCGGCAACGCTTCGGCGCGGCCTACGCGGCCGTCTCCAACGCCGGCGAACAGGCTGCGGTGAGTTCCGATGGAAAGGTGGCCGGGCAATGACCAGTACAGCCATCAGCCATCAGCCGTCAGTTGGTAGCCGGGGGACTTTAGACCTCGATCAGTTGTCAGTGGTCAGTAGCGTGCGGATGATTCCGCTGGATCTGCTGGATGAGAATCCGCTCAACCCGCGCCGCTCGATGGATGAGGCCGCGCTGAATGAGTTGGCGCAGTCGATCAAAAACTCCGGCATCACCCAGCCATTGTTGGTCAGGGTGCAGCATATCGATGGCCTGATCGAAGAGCGCTATGAGATCGTCTGCGGGCACCGGCGCGCGGCGGCGGCATACCGCTTGGAGCTGCTGGAAGTTCCCTGCAACGTGCGGGAAATGAATGATCAGGAGGCCGCGGAGATCGCCTTGGTCGACAATTTGCAGCGCGTCGACGTGGCCGCGCTCGATGAAGCGGAGGCCTTTGGCGCGTTGCTGGCGCTGCATGGCACCGTGGAGGCCGTCGCCAAGCGTGTGGGCAAGGAAGTCGGCCACGTGGCCAAGCGGTTGAAGCTCAGAACGCTAGGCATTCACCAGAGAGATTCGCTCAGAGCGAAGCTGATCACCGTCGATCATGCGCTGCTGCTGGCCAAGCTGGGCGTGGCGGAGCAGGATGAGGCGCTCAAGTGGTGCCTCGATACGCAAGCCGGATCGAAAAAGCCCGTCGAGCAGGTCGTAGGGGAGTCGGTCAAGTATCTCAGGTCCGCCGGCCGCTATCGCCTGTGGGAGCCGGAGAGTGTGGTGCGGCTGCGCGAGCATATCGAGCAGTCGGTAGGCCGCAAGCTGAGCCGCGCGCCCTGGTCGCTGGATGACGTGACACTCGTTCAGGATGCCGGCGCATGCAATACCTGCCCAAACAATACCAAGGCCAACACGGCGCTCTTCTCTGATCTCGATATGGAGGAGGCAACTTGCGCCGACGGAGCCTGTTTCGAGCGCAAGCGCGAAGTTTTCGTACAGATCAAGCTGGCTGCGGCTGCAGCGGCATCCAAGACGGCGGTCCGGCTGAGCTGGAAGCAGACCAGCACGCCGCCGCGCATGGATATTGGCACATCGGGCGCTGGACCGTCACAGGTTCCGAAGCTCACGCAGGTCTTCAAGGCTGGCCAGTGGCTCGAGGCCAAGAAGGGATCGTGCGCGAGCATCCTGACCGGCGTCACGGTGGATTGGAGCGACGATGCCAACCGCGGCTATATGGGAACCGGCAAGAAGCTGCGCAAGCCGGGCGAGTCGATCCAGGTGTGCGTCGCGGCCAAGTGTAAGGCGCATCGCAAAGAGTACGAGAAGCCGAAAGATAGCGGTCAGGGAGCAGGTAGCAGGGATCCGAAGGCCGACGCGGAAGCTGCTGCGAAGCGCGAGTCGGATGCGCTCGTAGAGAGCCGGCTGCGTGTAGCTGTGGCGGCGAAGGCGCTGGAGGGGATTACAAAGCTGCCGATCGATGCCCTCCGCGCAATGGCGATCCATTCACTGCCTAACTGGCAAGGCGGCCGCAAGGTACACGAAGAGCTGGTTCCGGGCATCGTAAAGATTCTCTCCGAGGCGAAGCTGGACAGCGTGCAGTTCTTCCGGGCGCTGGCGGCGGCAACGCTGGATCGCCGCGCGTTTGAGGTTGGCAGCTACCTCGGCAGCAAAGTAACCGAAGACCGCGCCAAGTTCCTGGCCGCTATCAAGAGGCTGGGGTATGACGGCTCCGGGGCGTGGGTAAAGCCGAAGGGCAGCGATCAGCCGACAGTGGTCAGCGGTCAGAAAAAGGCCACAAAGAAACCCGCAAAGAAGGCCGCAAAGAAAGGGGCCAAGCGGTGAGCGAACTTAAGACGGCTATATCTGGCGTGATTTGGGTAATCGAGGTTGAATGGAAACGCCGCAAGGGTAAACCTGTCGAGGCGATTGCAATAACTACAGGTGGAATGCTCCAGGCATTATTTCTGGCCAAGCAGTCTGCGGAGAACCTGAAGGTGCCTCAATCTTGGGTGAACCCTGTTCTTTACAGAAAGTGCCGGGATGAGAAAGCAGCCAAGCGGTGAGTGCGACTCTCCAGCCAGGTGTGTGCCGGTTCTGCGGGGCGACGGATGCCATCGTTGATGGCAATAAGTTCACGTGGATCGGAAAAGACCGCACCTGCTGCAGCCGCTACTCGTGCCAGACACAGGATCAGGCTGAGAAGCGGAAAAAGGCGCGGAAGCCTCGGTCGGAGTTTGCTGGCTGGGGCCCTGGCGCGGTGTTTGAGGAGCTGGACAAACGGCGCGAGGCGAAGCGCAGGAAGAGAGCGAAAAAGTGAAAGACAGGGATCAGTTGTCAGTGGTTAGGGATCAGTCAAAAGCTCCGCGAATTGTCGAGAGCTATACGTGCTGGAGCTGCGGGGAGGCGTCCGGCGATATCAACTGCTGCGAGAAGTGCTTCCGCGAATTGCTGGCGGAAGAGCGAGAGTGGCTGCGCAGGGAAGAGCGGCTTTTGTTTGCGCCCGCGCCGGAGCAGCGCTCCCTGGAAGTGGGATCGCCGTGGTTTGAAAAGGCGAAGGCTATCAGCCAGCGGCTCTGCGCGGTGTTTCTGGTCAGCGTCGCCGGATGGCTGCTGTGCCTGGCCTGGCAGGGGATTTTGTGGGTGAGGGCGTACAGCGGTCAGTGAAGCAGTGAACGAGTGAAGAAGTTAGGAGCGAACGATCCGGTTTTTTGAAGGAAGAAAGCCGGAAGTTTACATCCACGGCGCGAAGCTGCGCCGAGACAAAAAAACGGGCAAGCGGTTATGGGGCCTCACGCTGATCATCACGCTTGACGTGCAGGACGTGCTGCAGTGCGACGTTGCTGCGCGCTTAGGCGCGTTCATCGCCGACGTCGGTTCAATCGGTTTTGCGGAAGCGGCTGCAAAGCTGGGCTTAAGTGAATTATCGGGGAAAACAGTTTCCGAAATACTGCTGGTGCTTCTGGACAGGCTCGGTGGAAATTCGAGTACGATTGATGAGGCGGACGCCCGCCAGGCATTATCAGACTTGCAGCAAGACCTCTTTGCTGAGGCGACTGACACGAAAGATCTTGAGACTATCCTGCTTAGTGCAGCGCATAATCTTGAGATCATCCTCGAAACATTCTTCGGCTATTACATCTTCGAGCAATTCAGCCGTATCTGTTTTGAACGGCTGGTGCAACGGGTCGGCGACCTCAAAGCCACGGGCTTTCTGAATCAGATCAGGGAATTCATCCAATCAGCACTGGCTAATAGGGCAGCAGACAAGGCGCTCTCGAAGGTGAACTGGGCAGGTGCTGACGGGGCGGCAATAGTGAGCCAAATTCTGGACCAAACGCTTGAGGTGTTCGGAGCCTGAGATGAAAATGCGCGTTCAGATTGACAAGAAGAGCCTTACAAGTGAGGGTTTTCCCATTTGTCGGATTCTGCAAGATAGCGACGAGCCTCTCGCGACGCTTGATGTGCAGACTACAAGATTTGCCTTTCCAACTTTACCCGGCGAGGTAGCCGTCGACTTTTTCCTGATAGCAAGCACCGTCTACGCAATCGATAAACTCATCCATAGAAGTGAGGCCGAGGACAACTGGACGCGACAGTTCAATGTCACTATTCCCGTCTCCTCTCCGAAAATATGGCAGCAGGCGGCTAGGATTCCGAACGGACAGGACAAGGACGGGAAGTCGCAATTCATATCGAGTGCGCTGCCGGATAAAAAATCGATGGACGAGGTGATGGATGCGCTCAAGACGGCGCATCGCGAGCTGACCGCTGACCAGCGGCTGAAGCCCCTGGCTACCAACTGAAAACTAAAAAGAATAGGCGCGGCGAACAGGTTGAAGCCGCGCAGGGGAGAGCACTGTGAGTGTTGCGACTGAAGAAGTGACGGGGCTGCGCAACGAACGCAAGCCTTGCCATTTCTGGGTGGACAACGAGGTCGCGGATTGTTACCAGCCCATCGTGGGTGCGGACGCGATCTGGGTGTACTGCCGCATTGCTCGCAACGCGCACGGGGCCTGGATTGTTTCGCCTAAGGTGCGCGCCGGGGATACGCGCGTGAGCTTGCGCGAAATGGCTGAATGGTGCGGTAAGAGCGTGGACACTGTGTCGCGGTGCCTGCAGGTGCTTGAGCATGTCGGCCTGCTGCGGGCGGTGCGCGGCGCAAAGGCCAAGGGCCGCTATGCGCTGGCGGATGTGAAGGATCTGGTTATGAGTGAGGGCGGTTTGTACGACCGTGAAATGGGGAGTTTTCAGTTGCCGGCGGAGCGCGTGGCTGAGTTGAAGCGCCAGGTGTGTGAGCTGCGGCTTAAGCTTGCCAGGAAGAATGGGGTGCAGTTGGCGGTGGTTGGGGGCCGGAAAGAGGCCGCCGCATCTGTCGCTCAGAGCGACAGATTAGACTGTGGATTATTTGCCGCGCCTGTCGCTCAGAGCGACAGTTCTGTCGCTCTGGACGTACAGAACTGTCGCTCTGAGCGTACAGCATCTATTAATACAAAACTCAATAAAGCAAAACTAACTACACCCCCCAAACCCCCGCAAGCGGGGGCTGAGGGTTTGAGAAACGCGGCCTACGATCGAGCGGCAGACCAGGTGTGCATTGCCCTGGGGATCGAAGAGAACCAGCGGCGCAAGCGGCGCATGATCGCCGGCGCGGTGAGGTGTGCCTGCGAGAAGGGCGACCCGGCTCCGACCGTGGCGCTGGGGATCATTGCCGCGGTGCGAGAGCAGGATGAGCTGCACTTGCGAGGGGAGGTGAAGTTCAAGTTTGGGCTGCAAAAGTTTCTGGGGGAGGGCATCTGGCGTGATCACAACCGCTGGGCTTGGGACCCGGCAGAGATGCGCAGACAGGGGAATGCGAGCGTGGGGAGCGTGCGATGAAAGAAGCAGCGGTCAGCAACCAGCAATCAGCCGTCAGCGAAAATCCGGGCAGCATAGATTTCGTGCGGATCTACGGGGCAAGTTACAGGGAGGTTCGGTTGATCGGCTTGGAGCGGCTGAATGCGATGAGCGACGATGCGCGGCGGGTGCTGCTATGCGCGGGAACTCACGCCCCCAGCACGGCGGCGATCAAGGCGGCAATAAAGCGGATCTCCGCTGAAGAGCGGATGGAGCGCAAGGTGAAAAGAATTTGCCGCAAGGCGCGGTGGAGCGAGCCGACACAAAAAGCAGCTCCTTCGACTGCGCTGCGCGAGGAGAAAAAGCCGGTAGTTAGCGCAGCGCCAGTGGTTGAAGTGAGGCTGGCCGGCAGATTCAGAGCGGCGTTGCCCTGTTTGGAACATGGGCGCAGCGTGGAACGGATGATGGAACTGGCGAGGATATCGGCATGAGCGCATTGGGCAAGGAGATCGGCGTGGAGTGCGCGAAGTGCCGGCGCAAGGGGCATCACTGCCAGGCACAGATGGTGCAAGAGCAGCTTTCAGATGTCAGTGGTCAGTGGTCAGAAGAGCCCGTTTGTATGCGGTGTGCGGATGGGGAGCCTTGCTGCTATGAGACGGCCGCAAAGCTGGCTACGCCGGAGCGCATGAGGGAGGAAACGGATCCGTGCGCTGTGCCACCGGTGACGGATGAGGATCGAGAGCTGCTGGCGAGAATTGAAGCTGCGGAGCGGAAGGCTTCGATCGATAAATTGCCGCTGCGCGCCGCGATTTACGGGGATTTAGGCAAGATGACCAAAGTCCAGGTGGCGGAAAAGTATCACCTGTCGATTTCGCAAGTGAAAGGCTACTACAGCCACCGCTTGCAGATGGCCGAATACAGCAAAGCGAAAGCCTCGGCACCGGTGGAGCAGTGGATCGGCGGAGAGATGGTGGTGATGGCGCCGATGGCCTCGATGGGCGCTGAAATATTGGAGAAGAAAGAATCGGAAGCCAGCTTGTGGGCAACGCAACTTGGATTAGGGGCTTCTGGTCAGGAATCAGGCAAACCGGAGAAGCGCTGGACGATGCCGAAGGTGCTGGAGGCCGTGGCAGGCTACTACGGCGTGAACAAGAGCGAAATGATGCACCAGAAGGGTAAACAGGGGCGTCTGCATGTAGCGCGCAACGTAGCGATCTATTTTGCCAGGGAGTTGGCGCATGCAAGTTTTCCATGCCTGGCGACGGAATTTGGAATGCATCACACCACCTGCATGCACGCCTGTAATCTTGTGTCTGGATGGTTTGCTAGGGGTGGGGAGCGAGCGAGGGAGCTGGATAAGCTCTATGAATTGCTGATCTGAAAAGATTCACAACTTTCCACAGTGCAATTGTGCTCTATAGTTAATCACGGAACGGAAAACAGCTTTCAAGGGTTCCGGACCCGGGATCGGCGATAGACCGATCGTCTCCACGTTAGCGGGTAGTTTCAAAGGTAACTCGAAATCCGATTAAACTGTTCGATCCACAATCCCGCAGAGGTCTAAAAGCTTCTGGCTGAATCGAGCGGCTGCTCCACGCTAAAACCGGCGCCCACGGAAAATGGGCAAGCTGAATCATAGTCAACGCCGCGCCGCTCATGGCGCGCGCTGCATTAACCTCTATCCTGCTAATACAACGCTGGGCTGGCGACCGATTCGACAGGTCACGGCTGCCGACGCTGCGAAGAATTACGCGCTGGGCAAGTGGGGTGAGGTTCACGACGAGCACGGCAACTTCTGGGGCTATCAAGTTCTTGCCAGCCCCAAGACGGACCAGGAACTATCCAGCGAACAAAGTTCAACTTCCCTCACCGCTCGGGAATGTGACTTGATCGCCGGCCAGTGCTTTCCAAAGGGAAAATCACATACGTTGGGACTTTCGGAAGCTAAAAAGCTGAACCGGCATCCGAAAGATGATCCCGATAAATTTCTTGCTCCAGAGGATGCGGTTGAGTTAGCGGTGGCCAAAGAGCAGGAATTTAAAAAGCTGCGCTTGGTGCAGCCGGTCACTCTCGCTGAAAAGCTGCCGAAAACGCCAGGTAACTGGGATGCTTTTCCTGAGTTGGCGCATGATCTCAAAGTGTAAGTGAGGGGCGACCGATGCAAATGATCCCGTTGGGGCAGTGGCCGTTTCTTATCGGAGTTTTAATATTCGTCTCTGCCGGACTGACTGCTATCTGGAGGATCGGCGTGATCGTCAAGCGCATTTCCGATCCGCTGCGGGAGATCTTCGCCGAACACAATGTGCTGTGGGAAGACTACAACATTCGGACGGGTGGAGGTTATCGCCGTCTGACGGGGCGCGGCAGACCGCCTGATCCAGAAGAATTCTACCGCGCTCATCCGATCGAAAGAGAGCTCTGATGGCCTATAAATACGCGCAGAAATCCGGGGAATTGACCAATCTATCGGGAAATCTGATTGGAACTGGCTACTCCGGCAATGGCGAAGGGTTGAACAATCCGGCGTTGCAGGACGATCCAGGTGTTGGACCGATTCCGCAAGGCGATTGGGCGATTGGCGACTTCTTCGACGATCTCGGCGGCAAGGGTCCGATTGTGGCCCATCTTAAGCCAATGCCGGGAACTGAAACCTTCGGGCGAAGCGGATTTATGATTCACGGCGATAATGCGGCGATGGATCACACGGCCAGTCACGGCTGCTTAGTTCTGCCGCATCCGTTGCGGGCTCAAATCGCTGCTAGCGCTGAGCGGCAACTGACGGTAACTGCGTAAGGAGTTAGTCATGGCGACTGAAAGCACAAATCCTCTATCGGCTTTGCCCGCGTGGATTTGGTTGGCTCTGGTGTCGATCGTACTGGCGCTGCTGAGCTTTGGGGGTTGGGAGTGGCACCAGGAGCGCGAGGCGCGGATTAAAGCAGAGAGCGCTGCGGCTGCGCAGCAAGCGAATATCAATGCGGCCCGGACCGATGCGGCGCTAACGGCAACCCAACTCAAGCAAGCGCTGGATATTTTAAAGGCTGAAAAAGCGAGACCGGCGACGCCGCAGCAAATTGTGATTGATGCGAGCCATCTGATTCCGAATCTGCCGCAGCCGTTGACTATTGAAAACACTCCTCCAAAGCCTGGAACAACGGAGTTGCCAAATACTCCGGTTCCGCAGCAGGTGGTGATTCCAGCAGCTGACTTTAAAGTGATTCAGGATGCGATGATTGGTTGCCAGGAGAATGCGGCCAAGCTCACAGCATGCAATGCGACGGCGGTCGATTCGGCCACTGAGTTGAAGGCTGTGACCGCGCAGCGCGACGATTATAAAACAGCGCTGAAAGGGGGAACCTTTTGGCGGCGTGTACGGCATGATGCGCTGCTGATTGGAATCTCTGGCGGCGTGGGTTATGCGGCCGGCAGGATTCAGAAATAATGTGGTTACGACTCAAACAAATCGGCGCCTGGCTTAAGTCAATCCCCAGCGAACCCAACGGGACGGGAAGCTCTTCCCGGGTATGCATGTTGCTGCTGACTGGCACGATTTGTTATTTGCTCTATTCGTATTATTGCTACCACGGTACCCTGCCAGATCACGACACGCTGTTCGGCCTTGCAGCAATGCTCGGCGCCGTTGTTGGCGGATACGGCATCAACAAGTTTACAGACAAGGGTTGTGACAAGGACAAAGATGGGCAGTAGGTGTGCCCATGGAAAGGGAGATTAAGTATGCAACTCATTTGGGGTTTTGGCGGAGCAATCGTGGGCTTGACGCTGGGTTTGCTGTTTGGCACAGGCATCAAGTCTGAGATCAGTGCACTGCGCACTGACTTAACAACGCATGTCGCGAGCATTGTGACTGCGATCAAATCAAAGATATAAATGCCGTTTGCAGCCAAGGTTCAATGTAGAGGCTGCAAACGGCCTTGTGTTGGCGGATGGTGCCAGGCATGCAGGGATGCAGGTAGGGCGAAGGATCAGCGAGGGGGCTCTACCGAGCGTGGATATGATCATCGATGGCAGCGCGCTTCAGATGCTTGGTTGAAGCAGCACCCGCAGGCGATCGATTGGTTCGGCGTGCATGGGGATGTGGTGTATGGAGCTGAGGTTACTGATCACATCGTGCCATGGAAGGGAGATCAGCAGCTCAAGTGGGACTCAACCAACTGGCAGGGACTGACGAAGCGAGATCATGACAGGAAGACTGCTCTTGAGAACAGCGGGCCTGGGCACTGGGAGAATAAGGGAACTGCTGAGAAACTGATGATGCGCTGGGTACGGGTGGGGTAGGGGGGTCAAATACCTTGAAGGTTTGCCCACTAGACCGTTTGAAAGCCTCATTTAGACATCCACAAAATGAAACTTTTCCCCAAAATCGGCGATAAAACTCACTGTTTCCCTATCTCCATCTACGACGCTCGTTGATGGCCTAATAAACCTCTTGGAGGGCTTTGAAGAGCCTTATTCAACTCGCGAAGGTATCCGAATGGGTAGACCTCCCAAACCGACAGAGCTTTTGCTGCTCACCGGAGCAGGCAGGAAGAATCCTGCGCGTCTCAAGGCCCGCGCCAACGAACCGACGCCACCCAGCTCTAAAGTGGGTCCTCCGCCAGCCGAATGGATGATCTTCCATCCGGACATTGGCTACCAGCGCGCGGAGAAACTCCGTGCTCTTTGGGACGAACGCGCGAAGGTATGGCCCTGGCTCACGGTCTCCGATCGGGATGGCTTGGCCGATTACTGTGAGCTGATGCTCGAAAAGAAATCGCGCCGGCTGAACGGCGCTGAATTGTCGTTTCTTCGCGGTACGCGCAGCGATCTGGGAGGAACTGGAGTTGGCCGGGTTCGCCTCGGGCAGCGCGGCGTATCGGCGGCGCCGGTTTCTCCCAAGGGCGTTGATTCGCGCGCCGCTTTTCTGGCGCGCAAGTTTGGATAACCTGACCGATGTCCAGCCGCCGCTCCGTTGCCGAGAAGTACATCGCCGACGTGCTCGCCGGCCGTGTTCTCACTTCGAAGCTTGTTCGGCTGCAAATCGAGCGTCACGTCCGCGATCTCAAGGATGGTAAGGCTCGCGGCCTCCACTTCAACCGCAAGGCCGCCCAGCATGTCATCGACTACTTTCCGCTCTTCTGTTGCGGCGTTGACGGCGACTATTTCGAAGTTCCCATCATCCTTGTTCCGGCGTGGCAGGCGCTGTTGTGGATCCTCTACGGTTGGAAGCGCAAGGATGCTAAAGGTAAGTTCATTCGCCGTTTCAAAGTTGCCTACAGCGAGATGGGCGCCGGCAATCTGAAGTCTCTAGTTCTTTCCTGCCTTTGCCTTTATGAGTTGCATGCTTTCGGCGAGCCAGGCGCACAGGTCTACGCGGCTGCTACCGATCGCAAGACGGCAAGGCGCATTTTTGATACAGTCTCCACGATGGCCCAGGTTTCGGAATATCTCCGAGAGCGACTGCTCATCGGGAAGGAGAACATCTGCGATCCCATCACGCGCAGCAAGTTTGAGCCCTGCGCGGCCGAGGATCAGAACCTTCAAGGTCTGCGGCCCTCTTTTGTTTGCATTGATGAGTTGCACGCTCACGCGAGCGAAGGCGTATGGAACGCTTTCTACACGCGCCTGGGCAAATGCCGCCAGCCGCTCATGTTCGCCATTACCAACAGCGGATTTGACCGCAATTCAGTCTGCTACAAGCAGCACGAGTACTCGGTAAAAGTTCTTCAGGGCATCGTTCCTGACGACAGTTGGTTCGCCTGGATCTGCGGTGTCGATGATGAAGGCCGGGGCGACTTTAACTGGGAAGACGAAACGAGATGGCCGTGGGCTAATCCTTGTTGGGGAACGGCTGTCAAGCTCACTGAGATGCGAGAGCAGGCCCTCAAAGCTAAAGAGGACCCCAGCTCCCTTAACGCATTTCTACGCTTCAGACTTTGTATCTGGACCACGCAATTTTCCCACTGGATGCGCATGGATCTGTGGGATCTCTGCAATTTCACCATCGCGCGTGAGCAGCTCCGCGAACGCCGATGTTATGGTGCTCTCGACCTTTCCACGACTACGGATATCGCCGCTTTCGTGCTTTTGTTTGAACCGACCAGTGAGGATCCGCACTGGCATGTACTGCCGTCCTTTTTTCTGCCGAAAGATAACATCGCCTTTCGCTGCCGACGCGATCGCGTACCTTACGATGTTTGGGCCAAGCAGGGACTCTTTGAACTGACGGAAGGCAACATCATCGACTACCGCTTCATCCGGGCCAAGATCAACGAGCTCGGCCAGGAGTTCAATATCGCCCAGATCGGCTTTGACCGTTGGAACTCCACCGAGATCGTCACCCAACTCGGCGAGGAGGACGGTTTTGAGATGGTCAAAATCGGCCAGGGTATGGCAAGCATGTTTGCGCCCACCAAGCGCATCGTCGAGTTGGTTTCAACTCAAGAGCTGGCGCACGGCGGCAATTCTATCCTGCGCTGGATGGCGTCGAACGTGATCGTGCAGCAGGATCCAGCCGGCAACACCAAGCCAGATAAAGGCAAGAGCCGAGAAAAAATTGATGGCATCGTCGCCCTCTGTATGGCGCTTTCCTGCGCTATGGCTACCAGCGGCGCAACCTTTGAACCGTTCGTTATGTGAGTGATCAATGTCCATTCGACAGGCATTTTCGAAGTTCGTTGACGAGGCCCGCGAGCCGGATATCACCTCGCTGGAACTTCGCAGCAGCTCGCTCAATAACCCCAGCGTTCCCCTTTCCGCGGCCGGCTTCCTCGCCTGGGCCACTGGCGGCGAGCCCACGGCCTCTGGCGAACAGGTCACCGTCAATACCGCGTTGCAGCTCTCCACTGTCTACGCCTGTGTGCGTGTCCTGGCAGAGGCGGTTGCCTCCCTTCCATGTTATGTCCTGGAAGTACAAGAGAACGGCCGCAAAAGAGCCATCGATCACCCTCTCGCCTATCTTCTCCGCTGGGAACCCAACTCGGAGATGACAGCCTTCACCTTATTCGAAGCATTGATCGGCTCACTCTGTCTTACCGGTAACGGCTACATTGAGATCCAGCGCGACAAGGGCGGCCGCCCGGTTGCACTCTGGCCGCTCCATCCGCAGCTCACTGAGCCAAAGCGCGCACAAAACGGCGACCTGATCTACGACACTACTGATGGCATGTTCGACGGTAAGGTGCGCCGCATCCCCGCCAGCAATATGCTCCATGTTCCACTGTTCAGCTTCAACGGCCTCAAGGGTTTTTCTCCCATCTGGCTGGCGCGGCAGGGCATCGGCCTGGCCATCGGCGCTCAAAAGTTTGGCGCTCGCTTCTTTGGCAATGGCGCCCGACCCTCCGGCATTCTTAGCGTAGCGGGAACGCTCTCCGATAAACAGAAGACCGAGGCACGCGAGAGCTGGAACCAAACCCAGGGCGGCGAGAATTCCGGTTCAGTAGCAGTGCTGCCAGGTAACTGGGACTATAAACAAATAGGGATCAGCCCACAAGATTCGCAGTTCCTTGAAACTCGCATGTTCCAGCGCGCGGATATTGCCGCCATGTTCCGCGTGCCCCCACACTACGTCGGTGACACTACCCGGCTCAGCAATAACAACGCTGAGCAGATGAATTTGAGTTTTGTTACGGATACTCTGCGTCCTTATCTCTGCCGCATCGAGGCGGAGTTCCTGCGCAAGCTCTTTTCGCCGGTGGGCCGCAGTGCCGGCAAATATACGCTGGAGTTCGATGTCTCCGAGCGCCTCCGCGGTGACTTCAAAACCACCATGGACGGCTACGCCGTCGGCAAGCAGTGGGGCTTTTTTAACACCAACGGCATTCTGAAAGATCTGGGAAAAAATCCCATCGGTCCTATTGGTGATGTTTATTGGGTGCCGGTCAACATGCAGAATGCTGAGCGCCTGCTAGATACAGAATCGATGCAGGATCAGCCCGTCGATGCCGATCCCAATGTGCCGGGCCCAGAGGGCGCCCCGCCGAAGACGGCTATTGTTCCCTCCAAAGAAGACAAAGCCCTGCTCGGCCGCTTCACGCGCGGCTACATTCCCGTCTTTTGCGATGCCTTTATCCGTCTTTTGAAGCGCGACAAGCGTGATTTGGAGACCATTTCCACACTTTTACGGCCTATTTTTCGCTCCATCGCCGACGCCTCTATGGAGCAAAACGGGTCCACAGAAGCCGCTCCTGAGACCATTCTCGACGATCTGCTTAAGTCTGTAGCCCACCGCGCCGCTAAGTGGCCCGCGAAGCCCGACGAACCAGCGGCCGCGGAGCTGGCGCGCGAGGAGTTTCTCCGCGCCCTGCGTTCCATTCACATCAACGTCAGCCGGGAGGCGGCAGCCGCCCGCGCAGCACAGGAGATTGCATCATGAATAATTTCGAGCGCCGTTATGTCAAGCAGGAACTTCGCGTCAGTGACGATGCCAAGCCGGTCATTAGCGGCTATGCTGCCGTCTTTGACTCACAAAGTGTAGATTTAGGCGGCGGTTTCGGTGAGTTCCGCGAGACCGTCGATCCCCATGCCTTTGACAGCGTGATGGCCTCCAATCCCGACGTGCGCGCCCTGTGGAATCACGACTCCAACCATCCCCTCGGCCGTACCCGCGCCGGCACGCTGCGCCTCAAGGTCGATGCGCGCGGCCTGTCCTATGAGATCGATCCGCCCGATACCCAGACCGCCCGCGACCTGCTGGTCTCTATGCGCCGGGGGGACGTTACCGGCTCCAGTTTTGGCTTCACCGTCAAGCGGGATCAGTGGACCGACGAGGATGGCGGCGCCGTGAGCCGTAAGATTCTGGAGTTTGACGAGCTCTTCGATGTTTCTCCAGTCACTTTCCCCGCCTATCCAGCTGCCGCCTCTCAAGTGAGTTCTCTGCTCGGCTCCATGCCCGCCGAGACGCGCGCGCGCATCCTTACCAAGCGCAGCGCCCAGGACAGCGACGGCGGCGACGAAGAAGAGTGTATCTGCGGCTGCTCGCAGTGCATGGGCGGCGATTGCGGGAGCCGCTCCAACCCTGACTACGACGACGTCAACTGCCGCTGCAGTCCTGGGCGTGCATTAGCCGCTGAAGACGGCGGCGACAAGGAAGCAGATAGCGATCGCGCCTGGCGCAAGCAGGCTTCCGAACAGGTGAGTACAGCCCTGGGCCGTATCGCCGGCGCCGAGACCGAAACGCGCTGCCTTGGGCTCGGAGATGTGTGGGATCCAAAGAGTGGTCTTTGCGCCCCGAAGCACAAATGCCCAGAGTGTGATCAACGTCGCGTCTCCGCTCGGTCAGCCCGCACCTTCTCACGAGAAGAAATTGTGCCCATCTTCGCGGTACCCCCGACAACAGTTCAGTAACACAAATTTGGCAGCCTGGGCGCGCGGTTGATCCGCTGCATTCAATTGCAAGCGTTTAGGTTGCGGCTGGAAGCTATCGCCGCGAAGCGATGGCGGACCAGACATCCACACGAGGTTTTATCATGTCCAAGCTCATCGAATTGCGCCAAAAGCGCGTTCAGCTCATCGCTGAAGCGCAGCGCGTCGTGCTGCAGGATGCAGTCACACAAGAGGATCGCGACAAGTTCGACCGCATGATGGCCGACGTCGCTGTCCAAGAGGGCGATATCAAGCGTATGGAGCTGGTTGAAAAGCTCGACGCCGATTCTCGCTCGACCCAGCGCCCACCGCGCCCCAACCCCGACGGCTCTGCCGCAGAGAGCGACCCGGTTCAGTTGCTCGCCCAGCGCAAAGCCTTCGAGAAGTACATCCGCCGCGGCTACTCTCATCTCAACGAAGAAGAGCGCAGCCTGTTGGAGCACCGCGATGTGACCATCGCCGGCGGCCTCCCGAACCCTCCCGGCACCGGGCCTTCTGGCGCCACCATGATCCCGCAGCAGTTCCTCACCACCATGATCGACGCCCAGAAGTACATCGGCAACACGGTGAGCATTGTTGGGAAAAAGGTGACCAACAACAACGGCGCGCCCATCAAGGTGGCGCTCTCCAACGACACCGGCAACACCCTGACCACGCTCACCGCCGAGGCCTCGGTTGTAGCGGAGCAGGATCCCAGCTTCTCCGGCTTCATTATGCAGACCGATACCGTGGCCACTTTGGTCAAGGTTTCGCGTCAGGAGCTCGACGACAGCTACTTCAACCTCGATGCCTGGCTGCGCGATAAGTTCGCGCTCCGGTACTACCGTGGTCTGGAATATCTGATCACCAACGGCAACAACTCCAACGTCGTCGGCCTGCTCCAGACCATCGCTGGCGGAATCTCTACCACGCAGGGGCCGACACTCGGCGCCACCGCGGCCAGCTCCAACGGCCCGGTGTATAGCGACTTTGTCGATCTCTACGCCGCCCTCGACCCTGCTTACCTTCCGAACGCGAGCTGGGTTCTGAGTTCGATCAGCCGCGCCGCCATCATGGGCCAGAAGGATCTTTACGGCCGTCCACTCTTCATCCCCAACCCCAACTCCGGCACGCTGGACATGATCCTGGGCCGGCCGCTGGTGCTCAACCAGGCGATGCCCAACGCCTTTGCAGCCAGCCCCTACAACGCAGTCAACGGAGTTCTCTTTGGCGACTTCGCTCAGGGATACCTGCTACGCACGGACGGCGACATGTCCATCCTGCGACTCGACGAGCGGTTCGCTGACACCCTTGAAGTGGGTTTCATCGGCTATGCCCGTCTGGGCTCGGCCTTCACCGACGCCGGCACGCATCCCATCCTCAAGCTGGCCACTCCGGCCAACTAACAACAACTATCAGCTCTCAATTTTCAGCTCTTAGCTTTGCTGCCGTGTCAACTATCAACCAATGGTTGACACGGCAGCAACTCACTTCTCACTTTTTCACTGAGGTTCCCATGAAACTGCAAATTCTCAAATCCTTTCGTGTTGCAAATTCGCCGCGGCCGTTTGTCGCCGGCGAACTGGTCGATGTTCCTGAAACCACCGCGAAGCAGTGGATTGCCGATGGCAGCGCGATCGAGTTTGCCGGCGGCAACGCCAAAGCCGCGGAAGAGGCCTTTCACCTCGCTTCCAAGCCAGCGGCAGCCGGCAGCGGCCGACAGCGCAATCGCGAGAAGGCAGTTACCACTTCCTGAGCCGTCATGTTTTTGCCTTTGTTTTTAACTGACAACTGATCACTGACAGCTGATTACTGTTTCGCGGAGCGAAACCATGCCTCTTAATCTGCAACTCATCACGGAGCCTGTGGCCGAGCCGATCACGCTCTATCAGGCCAAGCTGCAATGCGGCTTTGGACCGATGCAAGACACCGATCGGGCTGCGGAGGAGATCCTTGGCGCGCAACTCCGGCCCTTCATCGTCGCCGCGCGGGCCACGGCAGAGAGTTACATGAACCGGGCCATCTATAACCAGACCTGGATCAGAACCCTTGATCACTTCCCGCTCTGGTGGGCCGCCAACGGCACTGTCAATCCCAGCTACCGCAAGGATTGGCCCTACTATTCCGATTTCTGGAATCGCATCACCATTGACGTTCCCTGGCCGAAGACCAATAGCGTGAAATCGATCACCTACGTCGACCAGAGCAACACGGTGCAAACTCTCGATCCTTCGCAGTACGACGTCGATCTCACTTCAGAGCCAGCGCGCATTGTGCCCGCGGATGGAACTTACTGGCCCTCTGAGATGACCTACAAACCCGGCTCTGTGGTTGTCACCTTCGTTGCCGGCAGCTACGGCGACGGGGTTACGGTGGATACCTGCCCAGAGACCATCAAGGCTGCCATCAAACTCATCCTGGCGCGGCTCTATCAGCTCGCCAGCCCCGAGCCGCTAGAGCTGGAGCTGATTCCCAAAGCAGCCGTGGCTCTGCTCGACTTCTACGCTATTCACGTTTTCAGCTACCGGCCATGAGAGAAACTTTGATCCTAGCCAACATCGCCGTCGGCTGGCGCTTTGCTTACCGTCCACCGCAGGTGATTTATGTTCACAATGCGCGATCAGTCAATGAGGCAGCCGCATTTTGGGTAGCCCTGGTCGGCCGCCACGCCGCCAATTGAAATGGAGTTCCCATGAGAAATTGTTGGATTGTAATGCAATATCAGCGTTCGCTCAACACTGGAGAGTTTGCTTATCACTTTCAGGGCATATTTAGTTCCGCTGAAAAGGCTGAAGCGGAGTGTAAAACCAATCAGTATTACATCATTCCCGCGACGATAGATGAGACGCTTCCGCATGAATCTTTCGTCTGTGACGAGCATTACTTCCCATTGAAGTAGCTTCCCCTGATCCCTAACCCCTAACCCCTGGAGATGCCATGGCATCGACTGATCTGACCACGCTGGCCACCGCAAAGCTCTGGCTACCCATCACGTCGACCAATACCAATGACGACGCGACCATTTCGCGGCTGATCACCGCCTGCAGCCAGGACTTCATGCGCGCCACCAAGCGCCCGGATCTGCTTCAGGCGGATTACTCTGAGGTGCGTCGGGGCGACGGTTCCACCCGCTTTTCTCTCTATCACTGGCCGATTGTTTCCGTCGCATCGCTGGATATCGCCCCGTCTCCCTATCTGGTTGAGCCCAGCGCTGACAAGATCGCGCCCGGCTGGTATATCGACTCGGACATCGACCCGGAGCGCATCTTCAACCTCTGGCTGGCGGGGGGTCTCAAATTTACAGACAATCAGCCGGTCCAGATTAGCTACACCGCCGGCTACTTGCCGCCCACCTCACCTTATCCGGCCACCGACGGCCAGCTTCTTCTGCCTGAGGACATTGAGCAGGCCATCATCGACTGGATGGCCTACCGCTACAACGAGCGCCCCAATATGGGCGCCACGCAGCGCCGTTCCACTGAGGGCGAGAGCGTGCAAGAGCCGCTCGTCGACGCGCCGCCCAACGTACTCTCGGTTATCAAACGTTACTGCCGCACGCTGCCTTCGCTCGATCGCCGCCAGGATGAGCGCGACCTGCGCATGAGAACCAACTATCAATTCACGGCCGTCAACCGGCACTAGAAAGATTCAAAGTTTGAGGCGGTGCATGGCGCCGGAGGAGATCTCCGGATCCCGTTAATCCATCACGGCCTGCAACACGCCGCCTCAATTCAAATTTGTCAATCTCGGAGATTTTAAGAATGCACTCGATCGCTATCATCGTCCTCAATTACAACACTCCCGATCTGACGCGCAAGCTGGCCCACTGGCTGCGCACTGAGCTTGAATATCCCGAGAAAGCTGTTTTCGTCGTCGATAACGGCTCGGTTCCGGAGTACGAGGGTGCGGAGCTGCAACTGCCGCTGAACCTCGGCTTTACCAAGGGTATGCATGAGGGCTATCAGTTTGCACGCAAATGCGGCAGCTTTGACGCTTTCTGGTTTCTGAACTCTGACATGATCTTTTCGGCGGAGGGCCGCGATTCGCTCAAAAAGCTGGCCGAGACGCTCTTCTCTGACGAGAGCTTTGCGCAGATCTCGCCGGTGTATAACTCTGACCATCCGCACATGCGTCAGGCCGCGAGCGCGGCCCAGGTGGTGCCATGGCTGGAGCCAACCTGCACCCTGATCAAGGCTTCGACCATCGAGAAAGTAGGCTTCTGGGATCTCGATTTCACCCTCGGCTGGGGCGTGGACTATGACTACGGCTACCGCATTCGCCAGGCAGGGCTGCATTCGGTCCTCACTAATCGCGTCGAGTTGCATCATCTCAGCAAGGCCTCGCAGACCGATCGCAACGCCTACGGCCGCAACGCACAGTTGGAAATGGATACAGTGATGGCCCGCAAGTACGGCCGCGATTGGATTCGCATCACCAAAGTCAATCCCAGCCTGATCGTCAGTCCTAACGCGCTAGCCATCTGCGCCATCTTCCGCAATGAGGCTCTCTACCTGCGTGAGTGGGTTGAGTTTCACTTGATGATGGGGGTAACACGCTTCTTTCTCTATCAAAACCGCTCCACCGACAATTACAAGGCGGTGCTTCGGCCCTATATCGAGCGCGGCCTGGTGGAGCTCATTGAATGGCCCATGGCCGGCCCAACGCAGATGGCCGCTTACACTGACTGCCTCAGGAAGCACCAAGGGGAGCATCTATGGCTCGCCTTCATTGATATCGATGAATTTCTTTTCTCGCCGCAGTATTCCACCCTGCCGCCGGCGATGGAGCGTCTCAAGCCGGAGTGGGGCGCGGTGGGAG
>QGNH01000225.1_pt1 | contig 20954 bp, 31 predicted proteins | sample 1735481 | NCBI WGS metagenome assembly QGNH01 (sample SAMN09239004, study PRJNA386568) | Viral metagenome, whole genome shotgun sequencing project.
AATAGAGAAAACGAAGAAATTAAAGATAAGGATCTATCAACTAAAGCAGCGATAACAAAGGTCAATGAGAAAGCGGAAAACGCGAAAACTATTTTATCTAGGTTAGATGATTTAGATAAATTGATAGATCAAGGTGGAATAGGATATTCAGCTGGAAGTATTGCTAGAGGCCTTACTTTTGGTCTTGCAAATGGGGAAGCTTTAGATACTCTTTCAGGAGCTGCCCCAATAAGAGCTGCATATGATGAAATTGCAAAAATGAATCTTGAGGTGTTTAAAGGCTCGCTGGCAAAGGGAATTAGCAACCAGGCAGAATTTAAAGAATATAGTCACGTGATTTCTAATGCTTCCGACCCACCAAGTGTCGCAAGGGCAAAGAATGACGCTCTGAGAAAGGTTCTAGAAAGAGATGTTAAGAAAAAAGAAATTTACGATTCTATAAAAAATCCTGATGGCACATATCCTAAGAATGCTTCAAAATTGATTGATCAATTGACGAAAGAATCAGATTCTCAGGTCAAAAAAGAAGTAGGTAATGTAATTAAAAATACTACCCCTACAAAAGGCAACATATACATGGTAAGTCCAGATGGGACATTAGGCGAGGTTCCTGCCAATAAGGTAGAAGAAGCTTTATCAATGGGATATAAAAGACAATGACAAACACTCCTTCATGGTTTAAGGCTGTTGACTTATCAAACAATCCAGACTGGTTTAAGCCTGTAAATCTACCTACAAATCAAAAGCCTGAAGAAGAAGGGGCGTTAAAGTCAGCTGCTCGATATGGATTACAAGTCGCAAAAGCAGCCCCTTTTTTAATTCCTGGGGTTCCTGCTGCAAATTTTGGTCTATCTCTTATGACTGGAGGTAAACTGAACGAGGAAGAGATTCCAGAAGAATATCAGCGACCCCCAATGGGATATATGGGTGAAGCCCCTCAAACTCAACAGAAACAACCAAAAGCTCCATCAGAGCAAATGGGAAATCCACTAGGCGAACTCTATAAACATATTGAAGAAAAAACAGGCCTACCTTTATCGGCTAAAACACCTAGTCAAAAATTCCTCAGTATTGGAGCAGATGCAGCGGCAATGTCTCCTGGTACTCCTGCTTTCAGAAGCATTATTGGATTAACAGCTTCAGAAATTTATTCTAAAGCGACTGAAATTGGCATTCCAGAGGACGCAGCAAGCAATTTGTCAATGATGGTAACTCAGTCTATTGCTCGTAGTGGGCTCGAAAGATCCTTCTCTAATAAACCAAAATCTTCTCAAAAGCTTCTAGAGAATAAAGAAAATCCATTTGCTCAACCACCCAACGAATCAACTAATGCACCTCCTGGAAATGATTTAGTGCCTGCATCTCCCCAACAGAAAGTAAATAGATCTTTAAACATCCCTAATCAAGTCATGGGGAAGACCATAAAAGAGGCGCTACCATCAACAGACCTCCCAGAAATAACAGAAAACGAAATGCAGATCCCAGAAGAGGTCGAATATGAAAAGCCTCCTGCTGTTGAAGCCCCCAAATTCTCTCCTTATATTCCCCCTGAAGTAGACATTGTGGGCTTAGAGCCAACCCCACATGATCCTAAATCGCTAAATTCTAATATAGGCAATGTGTTTATAAACAGAAAACCTGTTGATAGCACTACTGGAGGGAGCTATTTAATCCACACAATCGATGATATTTCTAAGCCTGCATATGAAAGAGTTAATAGAGCATATGACAACTTAGATAAATTGATTGCAAATGATGAGGAGTTGGCGCCACAACTCGCTAAATATGCAATTGACGAAATTAAAAAGATTTCTACTATTCCAGAAAAATCAAGGACTCCAGAGCAGAAAAAGCTTTTAAACTTTTGTGAGGACGTTGCGAATTTGACGACAGGACAGACAGAAGACACTGAGTTGTCCTATAGGCCAGTTCAAAGTACGATGGCCCTGCAATTAAAAAGAAACGTACAGAATGCAGTAGATTTCGAATTTGATCATGATACTACTGGTGTTTTTAAGCCATTAATTAAGCATTTAGACGAACAGCTTCAAAATGCATCTAAGGGTAAGAAAGAAAGCTATGAGGCTCTTAAGTATGCAAATTATGTATATAAGAACCAATGGGCTAAAATATTCTCAAATCCTAGGGTTTTGAAGTTTAGAAGTGCAGAAAAAAGCCTTAACTTTTCATCTCTTTTTAAGGAAGCATCTAGAGATATTGATACTTTTAGAGCTCTCCAGAGGGTATTGAGGGAAGGAAATACTCAGTACGGAAAGGTAATGGAGCAGATTTTAAAGCGAGCCATTGTTCAAGAAAAGATGTCTAAATATATAGATAATCCCAAGCTTAGTGACAGCGTTGATTTTGATAACGACATAAACGAACTAAGACCAATTCTTTCAAAGAGAGAATTGTCAGAGGTCGAAGGCAATATTAGATACCACGCTAATGAAATCGTTGCTCGTGAAAGAGAGTCGAAAAGAGCTAAGGCAGCGGTAAAGAGAGAGATTGCGATAGGAAGAGAGAAGCATAAAGTTTCTGAAAAAGAAAAGCTCGTTGAGTTTAACAGAAAAAAGAGCGAAAGAGCTGAATTGGTCAAAAATATTGTTGGTGGCGAAAGAGTTGAAAACAAAAGACTCCAGGCTATTGCTAAAAAAGAGATTAAAGAAAAGGAAGAGGCCTATAGAAAAAATGTAGAGCATTGGAAAGCCTCAAATGCTGTGATTGACAAGATCAAGAATATGTCAGATGAACAAGTAGCGAGACACGCTATGTCTGTTGATGGTCTTCATGAAGTTGGTGTCGCTTTAAAAGACCAGCCAAATGGCGATTTGATCTTTGAACTTGTGAAAAGATCTGCGGCAGGCAAGGTGCTTCATAATGGAAAGATCTCAGAACCATCACCAGAAGAAGTTCTTAAGGTTTTGGATAATGTCGAAAAAAGACATTTTTTAGTTGTGACTATGGGCAAGCAAGTAGTTGGAACTCTTCACAAAGTTTCTTCGAAATTGGCCAAAAATGGTGAATTGTATCAAAAGAGGCATGAGCTTTTATCAAAAATGAAAGTTCCAAAATCGTTTAATTATCTAGGAAGATTTCAAAAAGTTGACACTGCATGGAAAGAAGTCGTGTCTATGATTGAACATCCAAAAACCTATTTGCCAAAAGTTTTGGGTGAATGGCTTGAAGGGAGGGGGGGCATTAAAGATGTTGAGGAGCATAATCAAGGAATTATTGACGCTATCGATTCAATAGACAAAGAGTTACTTCTTAACAGTTAGTTTTCTGTTTCTAATATACATACAGAATAGCAAAAACCACATTATTGCCCATAGGAATGTGCTAAGAACCTCCATCATCTCACTCCTTTTTCGTGATCACAAACCATAGCATCCCAAGCCATATACACACAATCAAAATCTCAACAGTGATTATCGCCGCCATCTAAACCCTCAATCTTTTTATTTAACAATTTGATTTCAAGGCCAGTCATTGTTCTATATTTCTGCATCTCCTCTGCCTCTCTATTAAAGTAGATCTTGATGATATGAAACCCCACCATCAGAGAACATATGTTGACAAAAGACAAAATCCCAGAAATTAAAGAATCCATCTTCTAAGCCCTCCTATGATCATGTCATTACCATACTCTTGCAAATTATTTTTGACACATCAAGTCATAGATGGTATTGTAAAGATAAAATTTACCACTAACCTATAGGAGCATTTATGGTAAAGCATCTTCAAACACAGGACAATTCCTGCTATGGCACCCCGCAGCCTTTATTTAACCAATTTCCTACCCCAATAGTAGCCAGGAGAAGCCCCACTGCCTCTGACACTGGGTATATGATAGGCCAAGTGTGGGTGAATAAGTTGGCTGGAACGGTCTTTGCTTTAGCATCAAATACTGCTGGCGTTGCCACGTGGCTTAGTCTAGGAGGCAGTTTTTCTCCTTCTGTGGCTAACGTCACAGTAACAAATACAGCGACAGCCCTCCACTTCCAAACCTCAACAGCTGCCACAGCCACAGACTTAACAGCGAACATATGGTCTGCTATTGGGACTAACGCCGCTATAAGCCTCGTGCTTACACCAAAAGGCGTTGGAGGCGTAACCGTCACATCTGGAGCCTTGACGCTCACGGCTGGGGCCTTGGATTTGACGTTAGGAAGTGCCAATCTGACGAATGGTGACGTTAACCTGACTTCTGGAGATGTCAATCTTACTGCTGGGGATGTAAACGTAACATTAGGGGACGTAAACCTCACCGCTGGGGATGTCGACCTTACTCTTGGCGATGTCAACCTTACCAATGGAAATGTCACCCTCAACACTGCAGGCAATGGCCTCCAAGTCAAGGAAGGCGCTAATGCCAGAATGGGGCAGGCGACGTTGGTTGCTGGGACAAAATCAATAGCAAACACATCTGTAACTGCAAACACAAGAATATTTGTAACAAGGGCTGACATTAACGCTTCAGTAGCCTTAGGACAAATCTCAGCAGGGGCAATTAATCCAGGGGCAACCTTCGACATCAACGCTTTAGATCCAGCCAATCCAGCAGCCGTAATTGCTGCTGACGTATCTATTGTCAACTGGCTCTTAGTCGAGGCCCTCTAACCTTAAGGACATAAAATGAGCTCATTAGGAATTAGAGTAAATTGGGAAGCTCTTAGGACAAGAGACGGGGCGACATTCACAGGGGCCTACCAAACATTGGGAGGTCCTTTGGAACATAGATGCTATCTAATTAAGGTCATCAATGAATCAGGTTCAGATGTCCTCATCTCAGTAGATGGCGTTACAGACGTAGATATCTGCCCTGCTGGAGGATTTTTTCTCTATGATGAGACATCTAATGCCTCTAGGGAAGGGGGATTAGCTGTTGATAAATTCACGCAGTTTTGGGTCAACGGGACTGCTACGGTAGGGAATGTCTATCTTGTTGCTCAATATGCTACAGGTTAAAGGATAAACCATGTCACAAGCTGGAATCATTCAAACAAACGCCGTGGTAGGGGCTACTACATACACTACCATGGCTGGGAATGCGGCGCCAGTCGCTGGTGTCCTCACGATTGTTGGCGTAAATGGCATAACAACCTCTGGAGCTGCTGGAACTGTCACCATTATCCCTCCTAACCCTGGGTTTAGATGGCAGCAGTCAGTAGGAGGAAATATTATGGCTGGTGATGGGTATATCGTCTCAGGCTTGGCTGGGCCATATACCCTCACTCTGCCTCTTCTTTCTTCTGTTGGGGATACTTTTTCTGTTCTAGACCAAGATGGAACTGGTTGGATTATAGCGCAAAACGCTGGCCAAGTTATACAGCTTGGTTATTATGAAGGAAATTTTCCATCAGCCACCACTCCAGGTGTAGGTGGAAGTATATCGTCTAGTTTTGCAGCAGGTGAATCACTTACATTGGTTTGCACAGTTGCAAATACACAATGGAACGCTATTTCAATAATTTCGCAATTATTAACGGTGGCTTAGTTATGTCTCAAGCTGGGATTATTCAGACTAATGCAACTATTGGGGCCACAACCTACACCACCATGGCAGGAAATGCAGCCCCTGTGGCTGGAGTTCTCACGATTGTAGGATCAAATGGCATTAATACAATAGGAGCTGGAGGGACTGTCACCATAAATGGGATAGTACAGAAGGTTAAGGTTACACTTACTTCGGCTCAAATCAAGACGCTCAAGGCTACGCCTATAACTATAATTCCAGCACAAGGGGCAAATACAATAATCGTGCCTGTTATGTATACAGCAAAGTTCATATATGCAGGTACTAATCAATTTACTAATGGTAACGATATTCAATTGTTATATACGCCTTTTTATGGTGTATTACCTGTATTTACCGCAGGTCAAATTCATCTCGCAGTAAGTCAGTATACTATTAATTCATATAACATTGCACATACCGTATATAATGCAGGGCGCATAGATAACGTTGACTTTATAGTTAGAAACGTTGGTCCAGCAGAATTTGCAGGAAACGCAGCTGACGACAACACTATAATAATTGAAGTCCTCTATTACGTTTCCACCCTGACATAAGGTGATATGACGTGGTCCAAGAACTACTTGTTAGAGACACCGTTGCGCCCCACGTTAAGGCTGACGCCCTTGTAGCAGGCCCTGGAATAGGGATAGTTTTTGGGCCTGGGACGATTACCATATCTGGAGGAGGCGGTGGCGGCTTCACATGGAACAACGTCACCATTCTAGATAACCCAGTCCTTCTTGTCCCTGCCAATGGATACGTCGCCTCAGGAGCTGGCGTTGTTCAATTTACCCTTCCAGCAGCCGCAGCTTTTGGAGACACCTACGCCATTATTGGGAATGGAAATCTTTGGACAATTGCACAACACGCTGGCCAGCAGATAGTTTTAGGAAATCAGGCAACGACAGCTGGGGTATTTGGGAATATTACAGCTTCAATGATTAGCGATTGCCTAGAGATAGTATGCATTGTAGCTAATACAAAATTTCAAATAGTTAGTTCTATCGGTAACGTCTTCTTAAACTAAGGATTTATTCAAATGCCCACAAATAACGCCATAGACCTCTCAGGAGCTGGGATCTGTAAGTATGACGGCGCAGGTACTTTCTCAGCCACCACAACCACTCAACATGCCGTATTGGTTGGTGGAACATCTAACGCCATCTCCAACGTTGGCCCTCTCACAAATGGCCAGCTTGCCATAGGTAGCACAGGCGCAGACCCTGTGGCAGCCTCATTGAGCGCTGGTGCTGGTGTATCAATTACTCCAGGCGCAGGGACAATCACAATCGCAACCTCTGGTGGAGGGCTTACATGGAGCGTAGTAGCAGCTCCCACAGCGATTCTTGTTAATAATGGTTATGGGGCGAATAGTGGAGGCTCAACAGCCTTTACATTGCCAGCAACTGCTGTATTAGGGTCGCTCGTTTCCATTGTTGGAATGGCTGTAGGTTGGACGATTGCACAAGGCGCTGGACAAGAAATCTTTTTTGGGAATACACATACTACAAATGGCGCTGGAGGGTCTTTGGCTTCAACTAATGCTGGAGATTGCATCACTATAGTGTGCCTTGTCGCTGATACAACATGGTATGTCTTGTCGTCAATTGGCAACATAACTGTAGCTTAAGGATTGTCGATGCCTACAAACAACTCCTGGAACAACAACGTCGCTGCCGCTAACGTATCCTTCACTGGCGGCACGATGGCGATCGGGACTGATGCTACTGCTAACGCGATCAATATTGGGACTGGGGCACATGCAAGAACTACGACGATAGGGAATGCAACGAATAATTCTACTACTCAAATCAATGCGGGCGCTGGTGGCATAGTCTCGATTCTAACAAATTCTGGACAATTTAATGTCGAAACCACTGCTGGCCCCATAACAATAGGAAATGGCGCAAGCGCCAAAACAATCACTATTGGCACACAAACTGGGGCAACTTCTCTTACTGAATATGCAGGATCTGGAGGATATCATTTATCTGTTCTTGATGGACAAATTTTAGTCGAATCAGGAACTGGGGCTATATTTGTAGGAACTGACGGTTTTGCTAAGACAATTACTGTAGGAAATGGAACGGGGGCTACTTCAGTTGTCATCAATAGTGGGACAGGGGCGTTGAGTATAGGGGCAAATGCCATAGCGAAGACAACTACTATAGGGGCCACAACCACTACATCAACCCTCGCTGAGAAATATGGCACTGGTGGTTTTACTCTAGCGAGCGCATCAGGTAATGTAATTGTCGCTGATAGCACAGGAAGGATAAACGAGCCTCTTCAACCTTGCTTTTCTGCCTATAAATCCTCGACGACAAATAGTGCGACTGGAGATGGTACTGTTGTAACAGTAGTTTTCGATACAAAACTTTTTGATCAAGGCACAAATTATAGCGTCTCGACAGGGGCCTTCACTGCTCCAGTTACAGGAAACTATTTGTTATCTGCAAGAGTACTTATAATTAACGTAACTCTAGCAACAGAATGCGAAATAAAAATAGTTGTAGCAGGGACTAGTGCAAATACATATAGATACAGAATTCAAAAAGCTGCTGGTAACCAACAAATGAATCCATCTATAACACAAGTAGTACATATGACGGCAACAGATACGGCAAATATTGCTGTATATTCATCTGGCGAAGCAGGAAAGACTGACGCAATCTTTGGCAATGCTTCAGATTTTTATACTTTATTTTCTGGACAACTTATCTCCTAATTAGGAAAACAATATGTCAAGTCAACTTCCTTCTATGAATCCTACAGGTTATGTAGGCGTTCGTCCTCTTAACCCTGGCAACATCACCTTTCACAATCGCGACCCTAACAACCTCCAAGACGTTAACAACTACCAGCCAGGCGACACCTGGATGAATACCATCTTAAATCGTATTTGGATGCTCATGAGAGACATCAACATTGTTGGTGGCGGGAAACAGGCGGTGTGGGTTCAGATAACAGGTGGTGGTGGGGGCGCTGGGATCCAGAACCTTACAGGCGACAACGCCGTCATCATAAGCCCAACAGCTAACAACTGTAACATCTTTGGGACGACCACACAAGGTATTCAAACAGCTGGAAACCTTCCCAGCACGATGAAAATTACAGCCCTAAACGCTACCGCTGCTGCTGCCATAGGCCTAGCCCAAAGGGGAGTCTGCGCCTTTAATTCAGCCAACTTCACTGTCGTCAATGGGTTTGTCTCCTCAGTAGGTGGTACAGGGACTATGCAAACTCTTTCTGGAGATGATGCTGTTGCAATATCACCTAATGGGGCTGGGAATACAAAAATCTTAGGTACAGCTGCTCAAGGCGTTGTCACTAGCGGCGTTCCTCTAAACAATGAAGTAAATATCACTGTCAACAACGCTACAACAGCTGCTAAAGGGGTAGCGTCATTCAACCCAGCGAACTTTACAGTCGCAGCAGGCGTTGTTTCAGCTATCGCCCCTCCAGGCTCCATAGTCTGGGTGGCAGCCCCTATCAGCGCAGGGATGGCAGTAAACAAAGGTTATTATATAACAGGGGCAGGAGTGACATTAACTCTTCCAGCTCTCGCCGCTGTAGGAACAGTCATAAGAGTCCAGGGCACGTCTCTAGGATGGACTGTGGCTCAGAATGCAGGGCAAAACATAGTGTTTGATGGAATATTTTCCACAACCCCTGGCGTTGGAGGGTCTGTGGCCTCAGTAGATACCTACGACGGCCTTGAAATATTATGTGTCGTAGCCAACACCACTTGGGTGGCACTCAACATTAAAGGGAATCCTACAATTGTATGACGATTAAAACTGTCAATGAACTTGGCAATCAATGCCTGAATGATTTCTACGTTTATGGAAATTCAGGGGCCACGAGAGGGGTGTTTGTAAATAATGTTTATAACGTCGTCGCCTCAGACGCCAAGGTTATAACAGCTGCTGGAGGCCCTGCAGGAGGGGATGCTTACTATCAGGCTTCTGTTACAGCAGGAGGGATATGGACCTGGGGTATTGATAATTCAGTATCAGATAAATTTGTTGTCTCATCAGGGGCAGCACTTGGGACTACTGACGTGATGGAGGTCTATTCCACAGGAGAGATCAATTATCCTCTACAGCCTGCCTTCATGGCCTATGCTGATACACAGAATAATGTGTTAGGCGATGGAACATTTTACAAAGTAATTTTCGCAAATCCTGTTTTTGATCAAGGTAGCAATTTTGATGGAGTGAGTACTTTTACAGCTCCTGTCACTGGCATATATCTTATGGGAACGACGATAGCTATAGGAGCTGCCCCGTTCCTAGTTGGAAACAGCGAACTTGATATCACTTTGGTTACGACAGGTGGAAGTTTTATATTAAACACTGTCAACCCATTTAATTGTGCTAGTGCAGCGACATTTTATAAATCAACAAATTCTGTTCTAGTTTATATGGTGTCTGGAGATACCGCCTACATTAATGTTTTTGTAAATGGCGCAGCAAAGACAGTAAGTATTGAAAACATCACTGCTGTAAATGTTACATGTACATTTTGGGGCCATCTCGTGGCATAAAAGGGTTTAAAATGAGTAGTTTTGTATTGGTATGCATCGCTGTATTTGCTTCGATTGTTGTTGGCATCGTCTCAATCTATTTCTGGGGCAGAGATAATCCAGTAGAAGAGGCTTGTGAGGCCATTATCAAGGAAGAAACAGGAATAAATCTAGATCTCAGCCCTGATTCTGCTCCTTCAGCCACTAAATCTGTCGACCCCAGTTCTGGGAATAAAGCTTCCTCATAACGCCTCATGCGCTCTGTCATTTGATGGAGCGCTTCCTCAATCTTTTCATTCCTTTCCCTTGCCTCTACTAACTTTTTCTCAAGTTCATCATGCCTACTAAACATGCCCCTACGCACATTCCCAAGGCTCTTTTCTAAATTTCTGATTTCGTCTTTTAGTCTTTCTGCTTCACTTATTTCGAACAATTCTAGCTGAATGGAGCTCATATTAATACTCCCTTTGAATTAAGGAATGGAGATGATATATGAAGAAGAAAAAGGAGTCAACATGAAAAATCTTTTATTCTTTTTGATCCTGTGCGCGCTTCCATCATGTACAGTAAATATTACAATTGCTGATACTCATGGATATGCCAATGATCTTGTCGATGAGACAGCAAAGACAGATGCGCAGGCAGAGGTTGAAGTGCCTGTTAAACCATTATAGGGGAAAGGTTATGACGATACCAACAGTTGCTAAATTTTGGGCTTTGATACTTTTATTAATATTTATAGTTGTGGGCTCAGGATATGCCTATATATTGACTAGGCCATCTACGCCTCAAGCGCCTACAGCTGAAACGCTAGATAAACATTTACAAGATCTTGAGATAAGGGCGAAAGGAGTTATAGGGCAGGAGCTAGATAATCTGATAACGAAATAGCTAAACAAATCTGTTATCAGTTCCTGGTATATCTCTGAATGGGGCTGGGAGGGTTGATCCTCCCATTGCCTCAATATATAGGCGGTCTAAATCCTGGGCCGTCATTCTAGACTGCTCTTTTCCAAAGAAGTGCGTATAGAGCGCATATCGCAAGCTATCACAAGCATGGTCCCTGTCTTTCAATGGCTTGTCCTCGCCAGTCTTTCCACATTTAGGGTCCCACACGTACCCCTGAATCTCTTTGATCAATGATTCGCACTTTCTGCAAATCTTTAATGTCCCATTTGAGAGAAATTTACTCACAAGTCGAATGCCATCAAGGACTTCATTTTCTGCATCAAATAGGTTAGAAACGCCCTCACGCCCTAGCTCCAGCTTGAAACTAGCTGCTGAAGGGTCAATGTATATGGCTTTGATAGGTTTGTCTTTGATGAAGATTTTTAGGTCTTCAGCATATTCTGTATCTGTCTTCTGGCGCTGCTTAACCTTGCTATCCCAGTAGTAGACATCCTCCACCCACATATTAGGATATCTGGATCTGTTTATCCCTATAAGAACAAAGGAGCAAGCACAACTCGTACCATAGTCCACCCCCACAATATAAAACTCTGCCTGGCCAGGAGGGAAGTCAATAGTGTGAATGGATGTGTCAAAGAAGTCATAAATCGCCCCCTCAGCTTGAACCCATCTACCATCTATAAATCTCTGGAACCAAATGCCCTTATATTGTCTCTTGAGATAGTCTTTTTCGTCTTCAGTTAGTTCTGGGTTGTCATCAAGGGTGAATTTCCAGCTTTTGACATCAGGGTTATCTGTCAAAAAGTCTTTCTTCAACCAATGATAAGGGCTATCTGGATTGGTGGTGGCAAAGATTTTAGCACTCTTCATGGCGCATCTGCTAATTAGCATCCTAAATACGCTTTCTGGAATGATCGTCGCCTCATCAACATAGGCCCCTGAAAATGTAGGGCCCCTTATCTTGGCCTCAGCTCTCTCATCATCAGCGCCTATAATGTGTATTGTCTTTTTGAAGATGTTCATCTCCCTTTTGCCAGAATAATATCTCACATCCTGGCAGCCAATCATTCTCGTAAGTTGTGGGAGGAGGTTTCTTTTGAAGGAGTCATAAGTCCTGGTGATCATGCAATATTCACCTGTTGGCCCATAGGTGAGCTCCTTAAGCCACCTCCAAAGACTTATATAGGTCTTTCCAGAGCGAACAGCCCCTTCCCAGATATTCATCCTTGCGTCTGAATCTTGAAGGGAAAAGAGCTGTTTGTCTGAAAGATTATTCATCAATCATTTCTCATACAGCAAGACTGAAGGCCAATTCCTACATATATCCCTTTGTTTTCTTTATTCTTTGAACTGTAGATATTTTTGTCTCTACAAGAGTAATTAAATGATGAAAAGAACCCATTGTACGGCCTTGGAAGAATGTGTTTTTTGTTGCACCACTCCTCATATTCTTCATAAATCATTGGCTTTTCTATCCTAGATACGTCATCAAATACCAATATTTCATTGATAAAGTTTTCGACATCTTGATCAAAGCAGTTAATAATTACTCTCCTTCTCTCTATCCCCCTCTTTCTAGTTCTTTGCTTTGCTAGCCTTTTCCTAGGGTAAACCTTTCGCTTATTCTCCTGGGCAGGTTCTGGTTTATCAACACAGACATGATGCTCAGGATCTTGACACAAGAAAGTTAGATGAAAACAGGCGTCAGGAGGGTCTTTGTCCACTCCATTCCATTTAGATTTTATCCAATCAAAAAATCTCATAGCTTTTCCTCCTATTACCTTTTTTAGAAAGGGACCTCTTCGTTCCTATCATGCATAGTCCTAACTGGAGTGGGGCCATTTGGCTTCTGAGTTTGTTGCATCTGTTGCATTTGATTCTTCGCAATGATCTCAATGTATTTGCATATAGTCTTTTGGCTCTCGCTAATCTCCTTGATGTTCCAAGCCATGTATTTAAGGCTGACTTCAATTGGTTGGAGGGGCTTGTGATCTTCTTGTTGGTATGTCATATCTTTAATTCTTCTTTTTTGTTTTTTCTTTTTTTTGCTTTAGTTTTTTCTCTTCTAGACCGGCTATTTTTTTTCTCTTCTTGGCAAATTGGAACGCAACATTTGCTTCTCTAGCGCTATCCTTAGCCATTTCAGGGGCGCCCTCTTTCTTTTCCTCATGCTCTTTTTTCAGAGCATATTCACCTTCATGTCTTGCGAGGGTGGAGTACATCTTCTGTCTCTTCACCACGCCTCTTATGTCTGCCGCCCTTTTCATTTCTTTTTCTTTCCTTTGGACTTGCCAGCAACTGACATCGCTATAGCTACAGCCTGCTTTTGAGGCTTCCCAGCTTCCATTTCAGTCTTGATGTTTTCGCTTACTGCTTTTTTGTTTTTTCCCTTTACTAGTGGCATCTTCTTCTTCCCCTTTCATTGCTAGGCGAACGCCTATGTTGTAAACTTGATTTTCAATCTCAAACAGGCTTGAGACGATCATCTTCTCCTGTATTAAAAACATATCTTTTTTTGTCAACACAACTTCGATTATTTTCTCCCCATCCAGGGTTTCGTAGATTATATTCATCCTCTTCTAGCTCTTTAATTTGGTCTGCCTCTTTCTGCAAATCATTTCTTGTAAATGGTTTTATCCTAATTAAAGTTGAAGGCTGAGATGAAAAGACTTTTCTGCAATAGAGAGTGCATATCTGGCTGTCATCGACAAAGATGAGGTCATTCATACAGTCCAGGACAAACTTTGTAAGGTTGTCTACATCTGGCTTTTTCATATGGTGAAAGATGCCATTGATCATTTGGGTCCTCAATGCACCTGACGCCCCTTTTGGGATGGGCATCCTAAATGTTATGTCGATCAAGAGTGGAACAGTGAATTTCTCTTCCCTAAATTGGGCCATCATCTGCCATTTGACACCCTCTTTTTGTTTTTTTTGTTTGTCATAGATGATACTTACATTCTTTTCCCCATTTCTTAGCATCTTATGCCCAGGGCGCTGCCACGCTATTGGAGGACCATCTATCTCTATGTCTATCATCACATAGCCTCAATTTTAATTTTACCCAGACATATGTGATGGTGTTTTATTTAACAACTTTTTTCTTCCTGTTTTTTCTTGCGCATAAATGCGTTAACGAGCTAAGATGTTAGCGTCTTGAAAGAACATTAGGAGAAAATAGGAGATGAAATGGATGAGGAGATAAAGCCAGGATACACAAGAATCACTGAGATCTTGTCGCCCTGGAATAACTTTGAAGGCATCCCAAAGGGTGTTCTCGAAAACAAAAGATGTATTGGGGTGAGGGTTCACGAATACATCAACCTTTACCTGGAATGTATCCCAGTAACTGTAGACGAAGAGGCTGAAGGGTATTTTGAAAGCTTTAGGACGTTTATGGTGGAGTCAGAGGCATCTGTAAGAAAAACAGAGGAGAGATACTATGATGACGTGTTGAAGATAACAGGGCAGGTAGACGCCCTTGTGAAGTTTAAGGCTGAAGATGAATTGATTGTTGTAGATTGGAAGACCTCTGCTTCATACAACAGAAAGACAGGAAGGTCTTGGGCTATACAAGGCGTTCTATACCATTATCTCCTTGAGCAAAATGGGGTCGACAATCTTAGTGATAAGATTATTTTCCTTCAGCTTGATAAGGGTGGCGGGCTGCCACACGCAAGGAGATTCCAATATTCATCGAAAATGATGGCTAGGGCAATGGCTGTCCTAGAAGCATATAGACATTTTAATCCTGTAAATCAAGAGGAGGAAGACGCGTTATGGAGATTAGATTAAAATATGAGTTTTTTGGAGGAAGGCCACTGTATAAGCCAGCTTGTGACTTATCTAAGGCCATCGCTGAGATAAATAACAAAAGGACTTTCTCAATAGCTATGATAGAAAGGGCCAAGAAGCTTGGGATTAAGATTGTAGGTCTTGTTCAAGATAAATAAAAAACCCCACACACGCTGTTGTGAGCGTATGTGGGGCACTAGAGTGACAGACAACCATCGAATGGAGAACAAAAGATGATTTCGCACGACAATATACCCAGCCAGGGTATTTCTTACATCGACAATCTTTTCAAAAGATTCAAAGACATAGATGATGCCATAGGGCTTTTGAAGATTGAGATAGACAAATTCAATAAAGTATTAGATAAGCAAAACTCAGCTCAAAAACAAGATATAAGGAGAAAATAAATGAAAGAACTTTGCAAAGCCATGGCAGAAGCCTTTAAAGAGATTGAAGGCGCAGTGAAGGATAAAAACAATCCTTTCTTTAGATCAAAATATGCTGATCTTGGGAACGTCGTAGACGCTATCAAGCCAGCCTTATCGAATCATGGGTTATGGTTTATCCAAAAGATTCACCCAACACCTGGCATCGCCTCTGTTGAGACAATCATTATGCATGAGTCAGGTGAAAGTATATCATGTGGGGTGACAGCAGTCCCTATAGGAAAATGGGACGCTAAGACTGGGAGTATGGTGGGGATTGACGCCCAGGCTATGGGAGCTGGTCTTACATATGCAAGAAGGTTTAGCCTGAGTTCTGCTTTTGGTGTAGCCCCTGAGGATGATGATGGAATTTCTGCTTGTGGGAAAGACTCAAAAAAGACAGATATGAAGCAGGAAGTTAGGAAGGAAGAAACTCCTGAACCAAAGAAGTTAGGAAGCGCTGAACTTGCTGAGTTGTCACACAAAATAGCTGACGCAATGATGGACGACCCTACACTAAATTGCGTGATCATAGAAAAAGAGATGGCGGAATTTTTAGCCTCATGGCAGAATAAGGCGCCCCTTTTTCCAGCTCTTGATCATTTGATCACCAGCAATAGGAAGAAAATCCTGGATTCATTTGTTCAGTGGCAGAATAAATTCGCTGCCTAGGCTTTAGCCCTTCTCTTTACTTGATCTGGTGCCCACCGTGCTGGTAGAGATGAAGGGCTTTTTTATGCCCTTTAATCGCCCCATATTCAATTATAATGTTTAAAGGTCTAGGTACACCACCAAAATGGCGATCGTCGATTCTAGGGCCGATTCTGTGCGAATTAGAGGTATTCTGGTGAAGGAATGAAAAAGCCAGGGCTTTTGACCCTGGCCCAACTTCTAGCTTGACTACCAACTTTAGATTTGGTACAAGATGGAAAATCTTATAAACCTGAGATAGAAGATCGTGTGCTTGGCGGCCCTTCTTCTATCCCATACAGGAGAACTTCCATGCCAGGACATGATCGCACAATCCCAGAGTTTATTGCAACACATCCTGATCTCACTGATGGACATCGTATGTTCTATGGGCTTTTGACAGCTCTCATGAGGTGGGGATTCTGTTGGGCTAGCAACGCCTATTTATCTGAAGTCTCTGGAAAAACACCTCGCCGAGTTCAGCAATATCTAGAAAAATTCAAAGAGCTAAACTTGATCATAGTGGAGAGGGATAAGCAATCTCATAGACTCATTTGGACAAAAGCTACTCACGCTGAAAAAAATCAGCATGTCGCCGCCTGGGAAAGAGCTCATCCTGACATGGATTTTCAAAAATATTTTGGGGACGAAATGAATTTCATGGGGGGGGGACGAAATGGATTGCATCCCCCTATATATAAGGTGGATATATGTTCTAATACTAAGAATAAGAAACACATAGAGGCTTGGGCGAAGCCCATCCCGCCAAAAGCTCCCCCTGCGCCCAGCGCCTCGTCTTCATCTTCATCTTCAGATTCTGAAAGACCAAGGCAACTTCTACAGCAGATGAAAGGGCCACCCCCAACTCCTGGCTCCAAAGAGATGGCTGACGAAACAGCTGACCTCCTACAGTCTCCCATCAAAATTGGGTCTCAGAGGTTTTTGATGCACCATAAAGACATCGCCTGGTTTCAAGGGTTTTCGCCAATTATAGTTGGGAAGGCAATAGACATTACCTCACAGGAATCCTGGCATGGAAGGAAGATAGAAGACTTTGTGCCCTATATCTACAAAATTTGCTGTAACCTGAGGAAAAAACAACGATGAGACAAAATGCTAGCTATGAATGTGAAATCCTAGTCCTGTCTGGGATGAATGAAAATACAGAAAACTTGTGTTTAGGCATCGAATCTCTGAAGGAAAATGAGTTCGCCTTTCTTGATAACCAGATACTTTTCTCTGCCCTCTCAGATATTTACAAATCAGGGGTGCGCCCTGGCATAGAGAAGGTTGCCAATAAATTGAAGGAAAGAAACCTCTTAGATGGAGTTGGGGGTTATGCCAAACTAGCTACTTGCCTTGGAGGGTATGTGGCAAGCAGAGAGGATCTGATTGATTATATCAATATTGTCAAGGACCATGCCCTTTTTAGAGAGATTGAATCGTGTTACAAAAAGTTTGGAGCTATTCTTGACCAGGAAATTAGGAGCCCTTCTAGTGAGATAATTTTAGCTTTCAAGTCTATGATAAATGGCCTTGAAGAAAATATAACAGGAAAGCTTGGGATAGACTTTTATGACATGAAAGACTCTTTCTCCAAAGCCCTAGAAATGAAAATGAAAAAGGAGACGCCAGACGCCACCCTAGCCACAGGAATAAAGGGGCTAGACTTCTTAATGGGAGGAATAGAGGGAGGAAAACTTATCACTATTGCTGCCAGGCCTGGCATGGGAAAGACCGTTCTTGCTGTCAACATAGCAGTTTCGTTGGCAAAACAGCACAAGCCTGCTTATTTTTTCTCCATAGAGATGGACTACAAAGAGATTGAAGAAAGGATTTACTCCCAAATATCAATGGTGGATCAGAAGAAAATTCACTTAGGTGATCTATCATCTGAAGATTTTGAGAAAGTTTTGGAATCAGCCACCTCAATTGATAAAGGGATGTTGTTGATTGATGATAAGGGAGGAATTAGAATTGAAGAAATAGTTTCAAAAGCAAAGAGAGCGAAAGAGATATTTAATATATCAGCGATTTTTATAGATTATCTTCAATTAATTAGCTCAAAAGACAAGCCTGAATATAGGCATCTGGAAATTGCCAACTATACTAGGGCCTTGAAAACTTTGGCCAAAGACCTAAATATCCCTGTGATTTGTCTGGCGCAACTTTCACGAAAATGTGAAGAAAGAACTACTCACACGCCAATTTTGAGCGACCTGAAAGAGTCTGGTGCTATAGAACAGGATAGTGACCTTGTGATAGCTATTGACAGGAGAGACTCATATGACAAATATGATCGCCCTGGTGAAGCCCAAATCTATGTCTTGAAAAATAGACATGGGATAACAGGGGACGTTAGATTAAGATTTGATAAAGAACACTCTCGATTTTTAGAGATTTCAAATGAAGAAACCTAAAAAACAAAGATCTCCAACTTGGCTTGAAGACGCCATAATGTCTCTTGTCAAGGCTCGCCTTATGGACAAAATTTCATCTTGGCGAAATTCAATGGCAAAAAAGTTGTAGCCTAAAATTCTGCCTATCCATAACCTCCTTGGCGTGACTTTCATCACCTCAAGGAGAATTTATGGTCAAGATGCTTTCTCTTCTCTCCATAGCCCTGTTACCCTTGTTACCCTTAAGCTTTCTTACCTCTGAAGATTTTTACCAAATCAAAGTCGATGTCTCTGTGCGAAAAAATGGAGATTTGTTTGTAGCTGTTAACTCCTCTAAAAAATTGAAAGGATACAATTTATCTTTGTATCGAAAAAACAAAGATGGAAAGCTTTTGTTTCTACCTTTAAAGCAAAACCATTTAAATGTGATTCGCTTTAGAAACAAAAAGCCTTTGCCAATTGAAGCTATTCCCTTAGATGAAGGAGAAATTTGATGGAATATGAAAATTCGCAAGAAACCAAAGATTTCATTGACAGTATTAATGACGTCATTAAATCTGGAAGAAAAAACATGCAAATGGTAAATTTTCAACACAGGATTGAAGATGAAGAAAGGATTTACTACATGGAGAGTAGGCGACAATATTATCCACTACAGCTCTATGCTTCTCCTCGTCTCGATGAAATTAATGGCGAGTGACGATGCTTGTGGGAATTGGGATGGTGGGGCTGATTGTGGGGGGAGTAATGAATATGCCCACGATTATGGCTGCGATGGACCTAGGGGGAATCCTGGGGGCCATAGCGGCGTGAATGAAAGAGGCGCCAATGGGCCTAATCATCTTTGTGCTGTCATCTTCTCTGATGGACCTTCTGTGTTCGCGGGGTATGATGAGATTGTCAGAGAGAGGGCCTTGGAAGCTCAAGGGGCTAATGGACCTTCTGGACCTTGTGGACCTTCCTAAGTAGACAAAGGGGGCTTTGTGGGCCCCCAAGGTCTTAATCTATTCCTCAACTTTACCAAAAAGTAATTCTACTGTTTGAGCGACTGTAATTCCTATTGCCTTTGGCCAAAAACTTCTTTCACTTGTATTGTGAATTGATAAAGCCAATACAGTGTTTATAGAATTCAGAACAATGTTCCTTTTTTCTATTATTCTTTCAAGAGATAGATCTTTTTCATTATCTTTCTCCCAAAATTCTTTCAATACAAAATCAAGCTTTCTTGTTAATATATTGATTTCTTCAAGATTTTTCTGTTCCATGTCCTAACCTCCTTTTACATTCCCACACTTTTTGCATATTCTTTAGACTGAATAATCTTAATAGGATGGCCTAGCTTCTCTAGCCATTCATAAATCTTGTCAAACTTAGTTTCGTTCAGCATACCTTGACTTGCCCCAAGGAAGTCCATGACCTCCCAAGCATCTGCATTAGCTGGTTCGTAGTAAATTTGCCCTGAGTGAGTATACTCTTCTGAGAATTTGATTTGGTCCATATTTTGCTCCATTTTTTTGTTGTCATATCACTTTTCTAGTTTTTCTACAATTCAGTCAGCCCACAACGGCTGAAGATTTAAAGTGTCTGGTTTTTTTCGATGCCACAACGTTAACATGTTAGCTTATTAACTAGCAAGCTTTTTGCTCTCAATTCCTGAATAAAAATAAATGCTTGACATAATTCATATCTTGAGTATGCTCTGAAATATAGCTTGAGGGCATAAAATGGCTAGACCTAAATTGGATCTTGACGAAGGACAGATTTTCAAATTGGCGAGTATTCAATGCACGATGGGCGAAATCGCTGCTGTAATGAAATGCTCTGTAGATACATTGGAGAATCGTTATTCGGAAGTTATTAAGCGTGGTCGTGAAGATGGCAAGAGCAGTCTTCGAAAGGCACAGTTTAAAAAGGCTTTGGAAGGCAATGCTACGATGCTTATTTGGCTTGGGAAATTCTACTTAGGTCAGAAAGAGGAGATCAACTTTACCTCATCAGAGCCTGACGTGAGGGCATTGCTCGAGAAATGGGAAGTGACAGCCAAGAAGAAAGGTAGTTATAAGTACCCTGGAAAGTCTGAAAAGCCTGGGGAATAGCCTTTGTTACAAAGACCTTGCTCATAAGGAGCACAAAAAGTCGGCCAGTTCCGCTGAGCCGGAGCCAGGAAAATCCGAGAAGGGATCCATCGAAGAGGATGGCCGATCTTATGAGCAAGGCCGTTACAAAACGCTCAGGTTTTCAGCTAGGGTATTTAGCGCATCATTTGCCTCATCCTCAGTTCCAAACCAGATTACATAGACCTAGGAACGTTTGGAACTACCCAAGTCTTCGTTCATGAAGTTATGTTCTGCCCTTAAGATCCAAATAGTATCACTGCTATTCGAAGTCACATAAATCTTTGTGATGTTTTGTAGATTGACAATGCAGTTTGTCTGCGTTCTGATAAATTTAATATCCTTCTTCATTCTTTTATCCTAATTTCCTGCTTCTGGATAGAAATCCGAAGCTTTTTTTAAAACAAATTCTTTAAATTTTTCTATTCTACTTATAGGATTTACGTCGATATCTGTTCTATCGTTTGGATCGAGCGATTCTCCAGATAATATTTTGACTAGATTAAATAAATGTTCTTTACTATAAATCTCTCTGATTTCAATTCCATTTTTGATCTGACCTCCCAGTACATA
>QGNH01001502.1_pt1 | contig 20938 bp, 27 predicted proteins | sample 1735481 | NCBI WGS metagenome assembly QGNH01 (sample SAMN09239004, study PRJNA386568) | Viral metagenome, whole genome shotgun sequencing project.
GCGGGAACGATGCCGAGGGAGGGCTGTTTAGTGGCCAGGGCGGCATTGACTCCACCAATGACATTATCGAGAATTGTGAAATTATTATTGACTTGAACGTCCCAATTAGGCGTACCGTGAAGCGGAAGGACCATGCCCGTATATGGCGTAGTCGTCTGCGAGAAAGCGTAAATCGGTAAGAACAAAAATGCAAAGAATATCGTCTGGATTAATCGTTTCATTCTCCGTACCCTCCTAGGCCATAACCACCCGATCCATACCCCTCCGTTGTCGATGTCCCCGAAATAGGCTGACCGGGGACCGAGTTGGACAATGATGCGTCAAGTATGGCCCCCGAGTGTGAAACGGCCCTGATATTATATTGCGGTGAATCGACATTAGGAATCCGTGTTATCGTCAGGGATGCAAATAGAGAGGCGAATTGCTGCTGCGTCTGCATGACATAATAATCCGGGTAGACCTGTGTTATTACTGTTTGATATTGAGGGATTCCGTAATTGGCGAAGAAGGGCGATTCACCAAGGTTTAGTTGCAGGACTTGGCAAAGCGTGGTCAGCATTACCGAGTCTTCAAAACCGTTAGCATCGGTATTGATCTGGACCCACCTGTAATTGCCTAGTTCATCATAGATGCGGCCGTAGGTTCTCATTCTATTATGCTCCGGGCGTTATCGTGCCGGTGGCACTGATATTGCCGGTATCTATCAGGTTCCCGTTGATTAATACACCAGTTGCGTTGAGCGTCACTGTTGTACTGCCAAAAGTGAGGGTAATGCCGGTTTGACTCACGACTATGCTTGAGGCCGTGCCCTCTGTTGTCTTCAGGATAACGCCGTTTGGCCCCTGGACCTGTGCGGCGTTCGGGTCAATCGGCGGACTGTTTGAATTACTGACCGGATGGAAAACGAGGGCCGATAGGTTTGCACGCTTACGAAGGTCCGCCGTGCCGCCACCGAGCCCGGACACGCCCCCTAGATAGCAGTCACCGGGGACCGTATAACCCATGTCCCCGATCTGAGTTGGACTTCTAACCCAGGAGTCCTCAGCTTTTGGAATTGTGATAGATGGGAGATTCCATATCTTGCTTGACACTAGGAAGGATACCGTGACAGTCGAACCATTCACGGCCGTTACTTTACACGGCAGAGCCCGCCCGGTCCCCTGGATAGCCTCTTGAGCGCGTTTGATCGCATTATCGTTTAGGCTTCGCTGGAGCCAGAGTTTGTCATAGTTCTCCTTGGGCATCAAGCCGCTCCCGGTGTTACGCAGGTAGCAATCGTGACCCATTGCGCACCGTCAGAGGATCGGAAATTACCCAAGTGCCGCAGTCCTATTATCTCGAATACACCTTGAAAAGTGCTTTTGTATTTTTGGCTACTCGGCAAAGATGCCGCAGTGGTTTGAACGAATCCAGGTATGTTCTGCATCCCGGCGGGCAACTTAATAGACGAACCGACATCCAGGTCGCCACGCATTACCATCTTGATCTGCATGGTGTCTATCTCGATCCAGGTCGGTTGCCCTACGAGGTCGAGAAAGTCTATCTGAATAGGGTTAGTTTTCTTAGTTCCATCGGAAACGCGGATTGTTCCATTTTGGAGCGTGATTCGAACGCCCTGAATATCCGGAAACATTGGGTCGGTTATATCTGCAATGGCCTGAGCGAGCCCGTCCAGCGAGTGATAATAGCCAACTTCATCGTGGTTCTGGACCCAATTAGAGCCAATGTCTATTTGCTGCTTCATTCCCGGGAAGGCCGTGGAAAAGCATTGCGCCAAAGCTGGCTTCATCGGCGTTCCGGCCTTATTATTAAACACAATGGGCTTCGGGCTGTCCTGAGTCCCGCCGCCCGGATTCAAAACAAATTCAAGAGTCATTTCGGTTCCTTGCCAGTTGCCGAATGACTGATATATATCTCCCTTAAAGAGTAGTCCCACCTGTTTGGGATTATTGAGCGGAAGCCCTGGACCCATGCCTCCGGAAACCTCGATTGTCCAATATGGTCCCCTTTCACTGCCGAATTGATCGGCCTGCAATAAATCCTCAAGGGCAATGCCTTCGATAGTAATTGAGCTTCCGCCGTCAGGCACATGATTTTGATACACCAGAACATCAAACTCGATATTCAGCGCACCCGGATCAAACGGCCCCGTTAGCCCTTTGGGATAGGAGGACCATTGCCGTGCTTTTGCCTTAGAACCGGAAGGCGGGGTTATTATTATATCGTAATATCTCAAATTATTATTTCCAAAGTTTCCGTCATATATTTAAGAATATAATCTTGCCTATGGGGGTGTCTTAACATTCTTACAAGTTTAGCAATAGGCTGGCTGACTCTTCCAACGGACAAAGATTCCAAGACAGCTATTTCACTTAGGGTTTTATGGATTTACCTCGAAGTTCCCGGTCCCACTCCGGTAAAGCAGCGTCGAAGCTACGAACAGTCCCGGAGCCAGGTAAATATCATAATCCGGTGGCGAGCCGATGAGAGCAGCACAGTAGATGAGATCGCCATATTGATCGGTCAGAGTGTAATACCATCGTTGTGCGGCCACGTTCCAGGCAACGGATAGATTATAGCTGTTTCCATCGAGTGTCACTTGAGTCTGAAAGGGGGGAGCCGAAGTATTTGATGGAACAAAGGGGATGGTCGTCATGGCGAGGAAACCCCAGGAGCCCCCGGCGAATTATTCATGACCGCGTTCGCCCCCGAATGGTTAGGCGTTGTCACCTTGCTGCCGTTGGTAAGTTTCTGCATGAGCCCTGACATGGCCGATTTTGCCCCTGCAACCGTCACAATGGGCTGAATGAAATCAAGTTGCCATGTTACCTGCTTCTGTTTTGTGTCCCCGCCCGTAACGTCCGTCATGGCCGTCATAACGCAGTAGGTGTAAAGGTATGCCGGAGTGGCGATATTATACAGGCCACCGGCCGAATTGTGATTATTGAGCGAAGTCCGAAGGCCGGTTAAAAGGGCCTGCTTTGCCGAATATCCCCCGCTATCCCTTACGGGCGCAATCATGAGAAGCGAAATAGAAAGAGGCTGCTGAATAATGGCGTTCGCGGCCACCTGCTGATTGGCGAAAGGATACATCCCAACCGAATTGCTGATAAGATTGCCCCCCGGTATAGGCAGGAACCTAATGTAATCGTCAGGGCTGCTATGTGGTTGATTCAAAAGGCTCGTTATTGGCATCATACCGCCCGACACGCCCGAGACTATCCCCCCCGAAAGAATAATGGGGGAAATCTGGTAAGCCTGATCGTATTTTGTGCGGGCGGCGTCGCTTGAATTTGCCATATCAGCTCAGTGCATTTGCAGATCGCGCCACATTGGCGGACGAATTGTTGTTGATCGTGATGCCCTCTTTTTTCTGCTGGGCCGCTTTCCGGTGTTCCTTTAGGATTTTTTCCAAGAGTGAAATGTGATCCTCTGCGTTTCGGGATGTTTCCGCAATATCCGGTCCGGAACCATACCTATCGGCAAGAGCCTTGGCCAAGGGATCATAATGCCCTGCATTTTTCAGAGTCTTTTTAATGAAACGGTGTGACGTTACACCTGTACCAGATTCGTATGCTACTATTTTCTTTGCAAGTTCAACGGCTGAAATTTGCGAAGCTGGAGTGTTGGGAGAAACGCCCAGTTGCGATGCTACCTTTCTGATATATTCAGCCGTATTGTTTTCGCTCGATGGTGCATATTTATTAATAAGTCCAGCTAAGGTTAATCCCTGGCGTTGTTTGGCCCTAATATCATTGACGGCTGCCATCCATCCTAATTCGGGCGATGCAAACCGCGCCCAATGTCCACCACCTTTTTTAGGTTCTCCCATTGAAGCGCCAAGTTGACCAATAAACATTAGGTTCCCTGGATTGTTGTGCCTCCATGCGATACTTCCGGCAGCGCCCATCCCGTGTGGGATATGGACTCCTGGAGCATCAGTTCCGTCGGATGATGACGGGAGGAGTTTCGGTGCGATTTTTTTGACCTTATTGGGATCAAGGAGCACGCTAGCCTTGAACTTTTCCCAGGGGCTCTTCTTTTCCCACTCTTCCCGTTCCTTTTGCTCCTCTGGAGTTTTTGGGTCTGTAATCAACCCCATGGATTTAGCCAGCGCAATAACGCCTTTGGCCATTCCCGCAATCGCTTGGCCGAAATCCTTGACCCCCTTTTTGAATTCGCCTGATTTTAGCGATTCGGAGAAATCCTTAATTCCGGCGCTCAGCGCTTCCACAATATCTTTAGTGAAAATGGACCCAACGAGCAGAGACAAGTCTTTGCCTATTTCCTCGGACAACTTACCCAATTCAGGAGCCACCTTCGCCAACTGGTTAATGAATGTTGTCTCTATCATCGTACCGGCACGTTTGAGAGAATTGTCCAACTCGATCCATTGCTGATTGGTTTCTTGAGACGTATTAAAAGTAGACGAATCGCGCCGAATTTCCAATAACTTCTGCTCAAGAACGGATTTGGGGGTTTTAGATATACGTTCAGCTACTTCTGGCGTGAAACCTAACCGGGCATATCCTTGGGCCTCAAGTAATTCTGGACTTCGATTATTCTTATTTTGCCAAGGATCATGTCCTTTAATCGCGGCCCGCATAGCGATTTCTGTAGTATCTAGGTTTTCAGCTCCCGGCCATAAAACTTGACCAATCCGGAATCGTGTTGCGATGCTGCTTTTAGTTGCAAAGATCGTTTGCAATATGCTGTCGGGATTAGGGAAAAATTGCTCTGCATTGTTCCGAAATGACCGTAATGCACCCGGCGAAGTTCCCATTCCAAGGGATGACCGTTCGGTCTTCATGGCCGAGTTTGCCAGGGCGTCCATACCGAACATGCCGCCGATCCCCGCAAGCCCCCCCACAAGCGAGCCGAGCTTTACTAAGTGCCCGACCATTCCGAAGAAGGTCTTTCCTATGTCCCCGGCAGTATCGGCGAGCTTTTTCATAGCCCCGCCGCTCTTAACGGTCGAGGCATGGAACTGACCTTGCGCTTTTGTGGCCTTTATGAGTTCAGCGGAAACCATTCCGGCACTTGCCGCGGCGATCGAAAGAGCCTCTTTGGTTTCCTTCGAAAGTCCTTCGAATTTATTGCCAGCACTGCCAACGGCATCTTCCAGTTTTTTCCACTCTTCGGGGGTCTCGTGGAGCTTGGCTTGATAATCGGCAAAGGCATCGAGGAAGCGCTTGAAACTTTCATCCTGGACCTCTATTTGGATTACCGACTTATTACTCATTGCGCCATCAATCCCTTTATTGCCGCGATCATGTACCGTTCGCGGAAAGCGCGTGCCGAATCGTAGGTAAGCTCAAACCGTTCGCAAAGTTCCTTGAATCCCTCTCTGGCCGCAAATCTCAAACAGGAACCGATGATACCGCCTTGAGTTCCGAAGTCTCTTGATTCGTCGATTTCTGCAAAGAATCGCAATACTCCAAAGGTGCTAATGATGTGATCGATCCCTTCAGTATTCCAGCCAGGGCCGATGTTAGATTTTTTCTTGTGTGCCTTTTCGCCAGAGCATAGGCGCAAGTAAAAAAAACCAGAGAGTTAAGCGCGTCCTCCCAATCCGCCGTGTCGATGATCTTTTGAGATATAGCCGTATCAACAGGCAGCATCTGCCAGCCTTGAGGACCGGGCGAGAGAATGGATGTGAGGCGCTTAATTTCCAGAAGAAGGGATGCTGTCCCGCCGTCTCGCGGATTACCATCTTGATCTACATCGCCACGCTCAAGAGCATCCTGCTTGCCCTCATCTTCGAGCCTAAGTGCTGCAATGCGCGGACCTACATCGGCGGCGAACACAAGCCCCTTGCCAAACAGAGCCGCTTTTGTGGCTGCAAGAATACGGTAATTCGCCTCAAAGACCGGCTGACCGATCGGCGTATGATAGGCGTAAAGGATCGGTTCGCCGTTATCGTCGAACGTGATCGGCAGGATAAGATTCAGGTCGCCGTCAATTTTCATCTATTCTCCCACTCTTCCGGCTTCATTAGGAGCATCCGAAGCGGACATCCTTCAGTGACGCACCCGATCAATTTTGGATCGTTGGTGCTTTGTCTGGGCTCTTTTTTACACCAAGGGCAGGCTTTCATTTAGGCGGATGCCCAAAGCAGTGCATTCACTATAAACACACCCCGGAGAGTCAGCTTGACAATCGGGTTCATGCCGTCGAAAACACCCGGTTCAACGCTCCTGATTACCGTGTTTGTAATGACAATCGGCTCGAAGGAACTGCTATCGCTGAACACGGTTATAGGGCCAATATCACTTATCAACTGACCCTGCGCCAGCCATGCGGTTGCAAGCCCTTGCGTTCGCAGGAGATCGGCCGTTACCGTCGCCATTACATAGGGTTCCGGGCTGGTCACTACACCCGTTGCTGTTTCCACTTGCTCATCGAAATTTCCCTCGAAATTAACCGAGAGAAGATTTTTCCCCATATACGGGCTTGTGATATTGAGTATAGGGAAAAGGGGGACGATGATAGACCCCCGGACTCTGTTGAGAGAGCCATGATTCGTTAATGGATTTACGGGCATCTGTCCCTCCCTAAGACGTCACAAGCTGCGAGGCCGTCAAATTAAATTGTATAGTCAAAAATCCGTTCTGGCCTACCACGAGTGCCGATAGGCCGTTATAGATTCCGGCATTGTAATCGTCGGGATTCTCTTTCGTGTATGATGCGAAAGACTCAGCCGAAACAACGGCCGAAAGAGCGCACCCGAAATTAACGGCATCGTTTGCGACCTGTTGAGCCACAGCCTGCAACGTATTGATGCCGGTCTGGTTATACAGGAGCGGCGGGTTCGAGTTCGAACCGTTTATGATTGCAGCGGCCAGGGCTTGCTTAACCTGAATCTGGAACCAATCGATTCCATACCACCATGCGGCCTGCTCACCGTCCATCGTGGTGCCCTTGAAAAGGCAGGCATTTGAAATGCCGCCCTCAGCGCCCGTCATAATCAGGTTCGCATAGGCGGTTAAAATGGTGTTGATCGTGGCTGAGTTGCCGTTTGTGGGCCAATTCGTCACGCCATAGGCGTATCTATATGACATGGGTGCAAGCTGGTTGGATGCGCCAGGGTTATTCACAAGCCATTGATAGAAGGCCATGGCTATCGAGAATTCGGACGAGGGTGCCGTGAGAGCTGGGGCAAGTGCGAATACGCTTTTCAGGGTGGCGTAATTCGGTGCATTCGCCGCCGTAGTAGTCACGAAAAAGTAAGTCATACCGGCCGGTGCTGAATAATCCCCGGCAATGATGTTGAGGGCCGAAGCCAGATTTGCCGTAGCTGTCGCGGAAATCCCTACAGGTGGCGCTCCGATGGTGATTGCCGGGGCCGAGACGTAACCCGAACCCGGATTATCAACCACAATAGAGGTCAACACTCCGGCCGCGTTTATAACCCCGTGACCAGTCGCCGTAGTGCCGCCACCTGCCGCAAAGGCAATAGTCGGTGCCGACGTGTAGCCATAACCCGGTGTCCCTATAGAGACTGCGGAAACCGCCCCAGCTATTTCACTGCATGTTGCCACCGCCTGTTGTGACGGGGCAGGGATGGTAATTGTCGGGGGCGCTGTATAACCGTTGCCGGGGTTGGTGATCGAAATCCCGACTACGGCCCCAGCCTGAATTATCGCCGTCCCGGTAGCCGTTACTCCACTTGAGGGATAGGAAAAGGTTATGGCTGGAACCGTGAGATAACCGGCCCCGTTGAGCACCATGATTCCGCTACCCACTTCATCTTTCGAATAATCCCAATCGGTCGGCACGAGGTACGCATAGAAGATGCCCGGATTTTGAGTGATCCAAGTATGCAGGCTGGTTATCTGAGTATCAATCGCCGCGTTATACCCTAGTTCCAAAACATAGAAGCCTACCGCGTTCCCTTGAGCAAAAAACGTGGTCCCCATGTTTCCAAGTTCTGTAAAATTACCAGTCCCCGAAGTCTGCAAAATGCTCAGAAGATCGGAAAGCTGACTGCAAAACTGATAGCTCCCTGTCGCCAGGGTCGTGCCCCCAATGGAAATGAGCGCTCCGCTCTGTTGCAGCTGAGAGGGCGTAGGCGCACGAGTGATCGTTACATTGAGATTTACAATTCTGGGCGTTTGGGTCATCGCCACGGTTTATCCCTCCTGAGTTAGCCAAAAATCGCATTCAGCTATAGCGGCCTCTTGACCTGCGATTTGGAGTTGAGTCTGAACGGAAGCCTTTTGCAAGTCCTGAATCGCCTGAGTTATTTCACCTTGATGTTTATGGAGTTCAGTCAGGGCTTGCGTTAGGCCGGTTTTGCGCTCTTCGACCTGTTCTTTGGTCATTGGGGCTCCGATTAGTTAATGGCGCTCTGAAGGGGGACATAATAGGTGACACCATCAACTACCACCTTGAGCCCGAGTGTCTGATGGCTCGCGTTCCCGGTGATCGTCTTAACGAAGCCGGACCCGGCGCAAGAATCGATCTCTGCGAAATTGGTTATTTTCCCTGAATTGCCGTAAATCATCATTGCGTTCAGAATGGTAGCAGCAGAGTTGTTTGTCATGTTGAGTAGATGAGCAGTTGCGGGGAGTGAAGTAACGGTCGATTGCACATCAATCCAGTGTCCGTAAAACTGAGCATCCGCGCCCCAAGTCCCGGCCCCTTCTGTCTGAGAAAGTCCGGCACAGGCATAGATTCCACCAGAATTCCCGTCGCCAATAACGCCATTGTTTGTGAGTTTGGCTTGGCATCCGGCTATATACGCTTGGTGCGTTACCCCCTTGAGTGTAACGCCAGTCGCCACGCCCCCACGGAAACAGCCGGCATAAACGCCGAATCCTTGCTGGGTGAATGCTGTAGTAGCTCCGATCAAGGACTCCACTAGGCAGGTTTCGTATTTATTGGGGCCGTCCGTGGCTGTCGGATTGACATAAATTGCGATAATGGAGTTGCCGTTCAATGAATCCGTTACGGGAGTGGTCGAAGTTCCCATTAAAATATTCTTCGTTGAAAGGGTTAAACTCTTGACCAGGTTCAAAGCGTTTTGAGGCATCGTCTTTTCCTTTTTAAATGAAAGTTATGCGTAAAACGATAAGGTCACGACTCCTGCCGTGGCCGTTGCTATGCTAATCTCAGCGGCCCCCATGAGAGCGATCATCGCAGGATCTTGCATCGAGGCTGACCCATTTGTTATGTCGCCCGCAGGAACTGCGGCCGTAGGCGAAGTTCCGATACTTACGAAAACATCCTGCCCCGATGCCGGCTGAATCAATACGAGTTGTGCACCTGAAGGCACGTTTTGAGTCTTTACCCCTGCGCCTGTAAATACCATCGCATTGATTGTGTTGGTTTGGGGGATTGAACCCATGATTCTTGATGCAGTGAGTTTGGTTACAGGCATGGTTTACGTCCTTTGTGGATCTTAACGGCCGCTTCTAAAATCAAACGCCGCGCTATGACATCCACCGCTGACTGATAATAGTTAGCAGCTATTTCGATTGTTTTCTTTTGAGCGATTGCCGCTATTTCCGGCTGAATTCTCTTTTCATCCTGAATTGCCGGACTATTGGCAAAACCAAAAACCTCAGTGAATGAAAGCTCGATGAGCAAAACCAGAAATTGAATCGCCATCTGATTCGTGAAACCGTATAGGGTCAGGTGAACGTAATCCCGCATGAGCTGGTGACAGTTCATCTCCTGCAAGGCCGTTAGCGGGGATGGTTTCCCCGGCCATCGGTAAATAGGGAATTGACCCACTGCTTCTGTTCTGCCCGGTTCAACGTGGGCAGTAACATAGGGTGGAACAACATTGTCCGGCACAAGAAACGAGGGATAAACGGGTGCTATGCTGTTTTGCGCGAGCCAAATCGGGAGACTGTTGCTGACTATGGGACCAACCGGAAGATCGTCTATATTGGCTATGAGTTGCGCTGATAGTGCCGGATAGACCGTAAACCCCGAATAATGCCAGACCTTAGCAGCCGCGTAGAAATTACCCCGCTTTGAAAAAGCCACCTGCAAATTGATCGTACCATCTGCAACGGGCCACGTTCCCACCCACATTGTTCCGGGCGAAATGGCATTAAACTCCGCAACCTCTTCTTCACTCGAAAAGATCACATCGTTTAGTCCAATGGTCTGATCCTCTTCCTGAATGCGTTCGACTCCGTGATGGAGCGAGCCGTTGACCGTGATAGTGATTCCGGTTGCCACCCAAAACACATAGCCGTCAGTTGGAATTGTGGATTTCGCGTACTGCGTGAAGACAACGGTTTCGTCGCGGTCGATAACGTCAAGACCGGCATCAAGAACGGCCTGCATGGGACTTGCATTTGCTTCGTTAATCAGGGCCATTCTACCAACTCGCTCTGTCTGCTATGCCTTGCGCCTTGAACTTCTCGTAAACCTCTACCGCCGCAGGGTCAGACGGTGCCCAATGCTCCATCCATGCCCGGAAAGCAGCCTGATAGAGACCCGTATCGACAAAGGCCGGTCGGGCGCTTCGCTTTCCTTCTAAGTTCTGAACGTCCTTAAAACGATGAGAAACGCCCTCTTCGGCCGCGCCGATCGTAATGCCTGTCACTCTTTCCCATTCTCTTGTTTCGAGAAAGTTTACGAACCAGATTCTTATTGTTTCCATTGCTCGGTCAACCGGCGAAGCACCTTCGGACATCCCTTTGCAAATAGCGGTTATCCTGTCGGCTGTATATTTGCCGAGTAGGTCAGTTATTTTGTCGCCATAGACCTCATAAAACGTGCCCATGACATCAAACTGCTTTTCCAAGAAGTCGGCAACTTCGCCCGTTGTTGACAGACTTTTGTTGTCAGGGTCCGAATACGCTACATCGAGCACGCCGAGATGCATGGTCGCCATCAGGAGACACCGAAAACATTAGGACCGAAGGATTGTTGATACTCAAGGTAACTACGGCCCCAGGGTGTCTTGAGACAGTCTAGAGCGGAAAGAGGTAGATTCTTAAAAGATTCAGGAACCGCCAGGTTAGATGAGGTTCCGTTGTCGGAAGTACCGGAAATTACACCCGCCACGAAATCGAGCAGCTTGTAATTCGTTCGTGCTGTGGCGAAAGCCGTTTGCCCCCCCTGATCTGGAGCCCACTTGATAAGCCAGTGCATACCCAAGCTATACACCGCAAGAGTGTACTGCGGCCCCGGAATGCAGGGGGCAGTCGATACCCGCGCCAAAGCATAATTAAGAGCATAGCCGAGCCATGGGGAATTGGGGGGGAGCTGAACGGAAGTAAACTGCTCCCCCACAAATTCCGTGAAATCAGTGAGGTTCGGCTGTGTAGGATTAGCCCAAGGCATTTATTCCCCCACCACTTGCTTGAAATGGGTCCGATCCTTGGATGCTTTTGCGCCAGGCTCAGGCTCTTCGATTACCTCAACCGCCGTTTCACGCGCCAGCCTTCGACCGTTCCCCTGCTTTTCGCGCGTGGTTAGATCAAAGGTTCGAGCCGCCTTTTGGGCAGTGTCGATTGATCGCTTTTCGGCGTAGGCAATCACAATCTCATTTGCCTGTTGGATTTTGTCTTCCGAGACCGGTTTCCCGATCGAGAAGACAAGTCCCGCAAATCCATCCATCTTTTTGTTTATTTCCGGAACCTGTTTGGCTCCAATGGCCTCAAGCTGAGAAACGACGTTTTTCTGTTGCTCAACGGTCCAATCCTTACCGAGTTGCGTTTGGTGCCCCGAAGGGATGTCGGTGAAAAAGGTTTTCTTATGTTCAAGGACTCGGTAAAAAAACTTATAATGTTGCCGCGTTGCGTTGGCAATATAGATCATGCAACCTCACTCTCTACACATATGGGATGCTGACGATATACAGACCTTCAGGTCTAATGTTCCAGCCGCTTGTAATGCGAAGCTCCTGGACCTCAGTGATACCTCCGTCAGGGATCGGAGTCGGTATTTTCATCGGCGCCGCCATATCGGCATACATGAGGTTGACCGCTTTTTTACTCGGCTGAAGACCGGCGAAAACATTGGTATCTATGCCGGGGGCAGTCTGCATTTCGACCTCGGGAATCGTCATAAGGCATAAATCGGCGCCCTGAAGTTCTCCTGCTCCGGAAGTCCCCTGTCCGATGAGCGTATCGTCAAAATACCATTCCAAGGTATCGCCGCCTTCCTCCACTATCTTCTTGATGATCTCGCCAGTGGTCGAAGTTCCTGCGCCTGGACGCTGGTAGGAGGTCAGTTCTACGATGTTTGCGTAGGCCATCTGCAAAAACACACGCTGCGGGGTAACAATGACGATCCGGTTGCTGATATTTCGACCGGACTGCAACGTTCCCGTCTTGAGAAGCACGATCTGGTGCAGCCAGAAAAGGGCCATCTCGGCGTTATCGTAGGTCGTGAGCGTTGTATTGCTGAGACTATCGGGGGGGAGATTGACCTTTGTGGCTCCCTGAGCGTTCAGAAGCCCTTCATTATTAGCGGGATTGAAGCCGTAAAGAAGAGCGTTTCTCATCTGCTGAAAGATGCCCTGTCTACATGCCAAATCCTGAGCAGCGGGCAGAGCCACACCGTAATTACCGGCTGCCTGCATATCGTGATGGTCCCATGTAGCACGGACGCGAATCAGATAAGTAAGGGTCGAGAAATACTCGGTAATGAGCGAAGCGGAAGGCAGAAGGTTTCCTGCGGCCTGTCCGGCTACCGACTCGCTCCTAAGGTCCAGGCTGTGAATATAAACAGCCAAGTCGCCCGTTCCGAGTTTTACGAGGGGCTTACCGCCAGGGAGAGCTTCAAACGCGCCGGTCGCCTGAGCGTAAGTCAAGATCAATTCCGGCTCTGTGAAAGAGGGGCTGACCTTTACGAGTTGCGGAAATATATTAGGCATTGCTCAAATCTCCTTAGATCTGGATGAGGGCGCAGTTGCCGGTTGACCAGTTGGCCAGCCCATTCGCCACTACGATGGTTTTGCAGTTAGTGTTGATCGCCAGGACTTTGCACACTATGGCATCATTGGTCCCTGTGCCGGACAGGATATGATTTGTGTGATCCCAATATACGGTGGTATTGATAGGGTTGCCTTCAACTGCTGCTATACCAGCAGCGTCGATTCCCACCCATATCCGGGCGTTAGTGCCCATTCTGAAAAACATGATGGACATTCCACCGGCCGATTGAGGCACAAGGTTTCCGGGGGCCATCAGCATGTTGTGGCCCTGGTTGAAAACCGTAAAGCCCGTGATGGTGGCCGCATTGCTCGATAGATTCAGGATTGGTCCCAGGCCGTTACCGTTGGCGGATCCGGGGACAGGTACAAGTTCTTCGATAGCCATACCGCCATAAAGAGGCATAGAAACACTGTCGTAAACCTGACCCTGCATCAGCCACGGCCGGGAAGTGGGATCGTCGGCAAACATGCCCTGAACAGCTCCCCGGATCGAAATCTGGAATCTTCCAGACGGACTCGTGGTAAGTGACGGATTGAAAGAGATGTTAGGCATTGCTCGCTACTCCTTGTCCCGGTTTGTTGACTCTAATGTAATTGGGGCCTCCCTGTTTGAAATGGCCCATCCATGCGTTGATGTCTCCTGTGAAACTGGTAATCTGACGGCCAGCCTGATCCGTTCGGATATGCGGAACGAGTCTTCCGGGAACCAGAACGGAAGGACTTGTGGACGCTTTCTGTGCATCGTCGTAAATCTTGTCCTCGATCACGCCAAAAGAAACGGTGTCCAGGGAATCAAGTTTTATGTCCTTGAGTGCTTCCGAATGCTTCTGGAACTTAGCGGCCAAGCGCTTCCGGTATGAAATGGGAGTTTCCCCTGCCAGCGGGAAGGATGCGCGTTCACCGAAGCACTGAGCAATCGAATCGGCCCTTGACTGAGCGGTTGCCAGCTCGTCGCGCTCGGTCGTGGTCAACTCGCGGCTGCTTCGGTTAAGACGATCCTCAAGGCTTACGAGGCGCGTAGCAAGAGCGGTTGCGGAATCAGCACGCTTCTTCTCGGCTTCTTCGGCGTCCTTGCGTTTCTTTTCGTCAGCGGCCATGCAATCTTTGCGGTGTTTGTCGAGACGCTCTTTATACTCTTCGTCCTCTTCACCGTCGTTGCGGGGAAGTTCTTTTTCCTCCGCGTCCCTCCGCTCTTTTTCCTCATCCTCTTCGTGTTTTTTCTTTTCTTCTTCCTCGGAATCCTCCCGAGCCTTTTCTACCGCATCGAGCCGGAGGCCAAAGGAGTCAACTTTGGTTCCTACAGACCCAATGCCGGTGCTTAACGCATCCAACATTTTCTTGAGTTCTTCATCCATCTTAATTTCTCCTGTGTTGACTCCTGTGGGATCGCCGCCCTTATCCCATACACCCTGCTCGCAAATAGCGAGATGGTCGAGATAGGAGGGCGAGCCCTCGATTAAAAACGTCTTGCCGTCTTCTAAACCAAATGATTCGGAATCGCCGCTACTGACTTTGACCGCCGGGCTTGTGCTGATATGCGTGGTCTGCATGAGTTGCGCGGCGTCTTCGTCGTAAACCTTGGCAATGCCCCACACCTCATCGCCCTTAATGTATGGCAAAATAACGGTTCCGATTGCCCGGCTCCGGTATTCTTCTGTGTTCAGTAAGTCCTTTTCGGGATGCTCAAAAATGAGCGGTAAACCGTTACACCGGTCAAGGAATTCCTGCGTTAAGAAATTCTCCGGGGGCCGGTAAACAAATTCCCCCAAACCGCTCCGGTATGCCGTGCCGGTCCCCGTCACTCGGACATCGAAAAGCCAGATGTTTTCAAACTGTTGGGGGCTGGGAAGTTCGCCCGCTTGGATTGCTCGGGCTATGTCGAGCTCGTTTTCCATTTTTAATTTATTTTCCTTGACATAACAGCACAGACTGAACTATAGTTTTTTTACCAACTACACCGCCCGCCAGCGTTACGGCGTTTTCTTTTTGTTCACACTTGAGCGCCAGTGGGTATGGAGAGTGGTAACACCTCCAGGTCGTGTAGACCGGTATCCCCACGGCGCTTTTTATATTGCCACACAAAAAGTTCAGGTATGGCAAGCCCCGGCACGGGAAGCCCTGGCAGGGTACGGCTTGGCAAGATGAGGTGAGGCAAGATAAGGTCTGGCAACCAACTACGCACACGAAAGGAACCAAAGTCATGGCTACAAAGAAAACGGCAGTCGGTCCAGTTTCGAACGGTGCTGCGAACGGCATTAATTTCACGATCCCCTACATTGCTACCGTTAAGATAAAAGGTGTTGCTGATCTTCTCTTCCATGCCTGGAATTGCGAAAGTATTGAAGAGAAGGCTGGAGCCGCTAAAGGCTCCAAGAGCAAAAAGACTGATAATCTCGAATCCTACGTTTACAGGAATGACAAAGGCGAACTCTGTATCCCCGGTGAATATCTGAGGGGGGCAATACTTGGAGCGGCCAAGTTCAGGCAAGACCCTCGATCTCCCCGGAAGAGCGCAATGGATCTCTGCAAGGCCGCCGTTGTCTCCGTAACCCCTCTGGCTTCCATCGGAGTCAAAGATTGGGATTACGAGCATAAATGCAGGGTCACTATTCAGCGCAACGGCATTACTCGGGTCCGGCCCGCAATAAAAACCGGATGGGAAGCATCCTTTGATTTTCAGGTCAATCTGCCTGAATACATCAGTCCGGACCTGCTTAATGAACTCATTGTCAATGCTGGCCGACTGATCGGAATAGCCGACTTTAGGCCCACTTACGGGCGGTTTCAAGTGATCGAATTTAAAGTTCAATAATGACCTATCTCGCCAAGTTGGGGCTAGTTGGGGCCTGGTGAGGCGGGGACTGGCAAGGCGGGGACTGGCAAGGTTTGACATGGCATGGTTAATCATTTAAATAGTCCCGTCCCTTTTGCGTCAACATGCTTTCCGGCAAATCCACCAGGTTAGTGAAATATGAAGCGAAACATCTACAGAAAATTTCTTCTCCGGGCTGGGTTATTTCATCAGAGAACCCAGCCCCACGATTCATTAATCCTTTTTGGATTGCCCATGAATCTCTAATCGCATAAATTTTAAGGTCTCTATCCTTATGATCGGGCCGGTAATTGTACCCGGCTTGCCGCCAATGGCTGTGCCATTCTAGCGCAATAGCATTTGTTTGAATGGCTACAACGGCGGAAATACTCGAAACCAACTTAAAACTCTGGTCAACCGCAACTCTTCTCTCCTCAAAGCTCATTTGCTTGAGCGACTTGGCTATTCCCTTTTTAACCTCGCGCCTATCGACTGCCTCTGACCCACCGGCAGGGATGGACGTTGCCCACCCGGAATACCGCTGTAAAACCTGCTCAATGGCCTTTTCCCGGTTTAGCTTTATAAGGTTGGCGCTGGCTTGGATACGTTTGTCCAGTTCATTCCTGAGCATCGGCTCGATGTTCTGGAGCGTAAATCTCGGTATCTTAGGATTGCGCTTCTTTAGGATCGCACCGTATTTGACGTTCCGGTCGTAAATGGCCCGGAGCGACAACCTGATTTTATCTTCAATCTCTTCCGGCGTTCCGAGCGACGATGAAGCCGCCTCTCTGAGTTGCTTAACCCATTCATCTATCCGTTCGGGATTATCATAGCCGTGCTCAATAACATCAGCCACGGCTTCAGTCAGGATTTGCTGGAAGGTCTTAATCGGCAACTTCGGAGGCCCCGGCCTTCAGTTCACGCTTCTGCTCAGGATCGATCTTTAATAGAAGCGCCTCAAACTCCCCGATGTGCGTTTTCTCTTCTTTGGCAATGTCCAGGAGGGCCTTGCGGACACCTTCGTCGTCGGTCTGTTCGGCCATCTTATCATATAAGTTGATTGCGTCTATTTCGGCCGCAATGGCCTTGCGAAGTGCTGTCCCTGTTGAATCACTAGCCTGGGCTTCCAGAAGGTTGGCATCAGTCCGGGTTCGCCTTTGCAGATATTTCGTAACCGCCGAATCCCGGTAAGTCTCAGGCTCGTTAAACGGCTCTTTTGGCATCACGGGCGGTTCATAGCTGGCTATGGCTTCCTCGTCGAGCAAGAGCGGGGAGCTAAACATCAACTTCCGTTCGTTCAGAATATCGGCCAGCCACATTGCCGTAGTCGCCTTGTTCTCGGGATCGAGCGCAGGAGAAAGTACCTCAAAAGCTCCAATAGCAGCCTTCAGGATTACATCGTCAACTTTGGCTTTCTCTGAATCAGGCTCTTGAAGCAGGTTCGGCCAAGTCGCCTTAAATGAATTGTGCCACTCAATGAAGGCCGTATCGAAAGGAATCTTGCCATAATCGTTAGGATATTTGCGCTGAATCGTCTCATAAAAAGCGGGGGACCATGCCCGCCGCATTACTATTTCATCAAAGAACCGGTACAGAGGATTATATTTAATCCGGATACGCCCGATGTATTGAGAGACGCGCTTTGCGTCCTCTGTGCCTTCGCCAAAGCCCTGAGTGTATGTTTCCTCACGCAAGAGCATGGCGGGCATATCGGCGGAAGTGGCGATGTTTGTGACAATGTTATTCCGGGCATACTCAGCCGCTTGCTGAAGGTTTGTCAAGTCGATCGAGGTCAAATCCTCATCGTGGCCTATCGTAATGACATTGCCGGTTTTCGTGCCGCCAATCAGGCTACGCTTGAGATTGAAGAATGCTGTAGTGATCCGGTCGATAATGCTCCCCGGCCCCTGAGCCTTATGAACCAGCACTCCGGCCTTTTCCATCACCATGTGGTCGGTCAGCATAGACTGGATATAGGATTTAAGGGGATAGAGCGCCCTCTGATATACCGACCGGCCCACGAAACCGAATGCCGAGTTTGTCCACTCAATCCATATCGGCTGCTCGTTCATTGTCACGACTACGCGGGACATATGAACGGGATGACCGCCGAAGGAAACCTGTCTCGGCTTCATAAAGTCGGTCTTCATGGGGTCTTGATTGAGAATCAGACTTCCGGCCGTATTCAGTGGATCGAGCACATTATAAAAAAGTTCAAGCTCATGGAGTTTTTCATAGGGAATCTGTTTTTCCTGCGGTATCTTGTCGCTTATCAAAACAAGCGTGGAAATGCCATAAACCCTGGACAGACTCGCCGCTTGGTGAATGATCGAATCAGCGCCTACACTGCCGGTTTGTTCCCACTCCTTTTGAAATGCCTCAATCAATTCCTCTTCGGGACCGGTTGGAACCGTTATTTCACGATCTTGGCTCTGTGCCATTGCCACGGGACCGTCAGTCATTTTGCCGCCCAGTGGGTGCGAAGCATATATTTTCTTGCATATATCGTAACTTGGAGGGCTTCCCGGCACTATCTCATCGACGAGCAACAACTCCATCAGAGCAGAGGGAATTGTAGCGCCGCCAATTACGATTGAGCCGGGGCCGGTATCGTCTGTATTTGGATTAAAGGGCATTATGCCTCTTGTTTTCAGGTAGGATAATGACTACAATTACCCTTGAAGGGGAAATTATGCTTGAAACAATTAAAATTAGAAAAGAAACTCACCGCAAACTCAGGCTTTTAGCCGCATTGCTCGAAAAGCGAATGGTCGATGTCCTGGAAGACCTCGTAAGCAAAGCACTGGCAAAAGCCCAAACCCAAAAGGAGACTTAAATGTTTGGATCATTCGCGTTAGGCGGTATTGCTACTTTGGTTCTTTGGGCCGGAATAATTCTTTTCGGCTGGGAGTTTATGCACAATTCCACGCAACCCGTTCTGTATTTGGTGAGTCTCGGACTTATTATTTATTCCCGGTATCTCAAATATGTCAGTCGGCATAGCGTGAGGGTTAGCCGCTAAAACCCGGTCGAGTCTCCAAGGGCAATCGCCACCGAATAGGTGAACGCATCCAGGAGGTCGCGCCTGCCCTTGTATTCTTTCTTTTCCTGACCCATGCGGAAGCCGCACACTTGGTCAATGAAGTGGTTCTTCGTCTGCTCGTTGTGCCGCTTCGTCTTATCGAACGCCAGCCGTGACAGCTTTACCTTGCCCTGAAACACATGAGGGCTTGCCACGATAGCTCGGCCTTCCTTGCCCACACTGGTCAGTTTTGAGTCAATGGCGTGCGATGCAATGCCGATACGAGGAATAGCCTGATTGAGCATTATTCCACTGTCTTTGTCCTCGATGAACATTCCGATGTTACCGTTTCTGGCTTTCAGTTCCGTTGCCAGCTCTTCCAATCGTGCATTGACCCCAGGAATCCAATTCGTGAGAAGCGAAGCCTCAATCTTGGTTATGTCCCAATCGAGAATCACCAATGGAATGCCGCTGAATCGGCTTTTGAGGCAATAAACCACACCAGTTGAATCATGTTGCGCGTCAGTCTTGGAAGCGGTATCTACTACTGCAAACACCTGGTCCCCGCGCCAGGTTACATCTACCGGCTGGCCTTCAACCAGTAGCGAATCAAGACCAAAGAATGCAACGCCGCGCCAGTCTACAAACTCGGCGAGATATTCCTGCTGATAGACAAGCGGAGGATACTCATCTATCAGCTTTGCTACGGCCTCGGCGTCCAGCATCGGATTAGATGCTGTGGGTGTATGAAATTCCAACCAGCCGAGGGCTTTGTCCGTGCAGGCAGCATAAAAGTAATTATCCGGGTCAACTCCTTTCGGAGTGCCCGCCATTATTGCGTCGCCCCTTCGGTCAAGAAGAGTCGGCGCTATTGCCTGCTCCCAAATATCTTTGAGGCGCGTTACAAGCGAACCCTCATCCAGAATAACAAGATCATAGAACCTGGATCGCCCCGCGTCCTCATCGTTCAGGGTCCAGAACTCGATCAGACCACCTTTTTTAAGTTCTATAAGCTGATCGATCTTAGATTTGTGTTCAATTACCGGCGCGAGCATTCGGCACAGTCGAGCATAAGTCGGGGAATTGAGTTTGTAATTTGGTCCGAACCAGCCGACCTTTTGACCTTTAAATGCTCGTTTTGCCGCCGTGCGTTCGAGAAGAGTAGTCTTGCCAAAGCGACGACCGCACCGCATGACAATTCGTTTGTTCTCGGCAAATGACTCAGCTATTCTGTGCTGTTCATCGTGGAGCTTGGGAAGTTGAACTTTCATACATCGGGATCGGGATCGCTCAGAATATCCCGGTCCTCTACATCAGGGACGGGATTATTTGTCCATTTCCCGCGTTGACGATTCTTGAGCCAAAATATCGCCGCTCCTGGGTCCGGGGGGAAATAGAAAGAATACTTTCCTCTTTTATGCTGGAATCCACACGCTCGCTTGAACAGACTGCGTGAAACTTCAGAATCGGCTACCGCTCCGGCCTGCTTGATCGCCTTCTTAAATTCAGGATGAATCTTCATCCATTCCTGGATCGTGTCTTTGTGTACCTCAAAGAAATCCGCTAATTCTTGCTGAGTAGCACCGAGCAGGCACAGTTTATACGCTTGAGCAGCAAAAGATTTTTGATACTTTGTCGGTCGCCCGGCGCCATCTTCGGGAAGGTGTGGCATTTTAGACGACTCTATCTTGCTTCGAGGCCAGCGATTGAGTCGTGCGTATCCTGAGCCATATACTGGCAACCGTATCCGCGAGTGTTGCGATAACCGGCACCGCAATGGCAAGCCCCGCCGATACAGTGTCAACCTCTTCGGCGGACAGAGTAAAGCCGATCCCACAGGCGGCTACTACAGCCAGGATTGCCTTGATTACGTTGTACCAGATTGTCTTTGACGACCCGGCGCCTGCACCAATCAGTGCATTAAGAGCGGACTTGGCGCCCGGTATTGCCTGCAAAAGTTTGATGTATGAGATTGCCATTATTTCACCGCCTCAAAGGCCGTGTAAGCCGGGACTAAAGTCTGAAGCGCCTGCCCGCCCAACTGCTCGAGGATGCCGTTGTTGCTCATCGAGTCATGAGCCAGAAGCGTACCATCAGGACCATATCGATCAATAATCATAGCGTGATCCAGGAGCGAATTGCCAGATCGGGCCGCGACATAGGTTATGTCCTTTCCGCCCATGTTGATGGTGGCTTTGGT
>QGNH01001503.1_pt1 | contig 20936 bp, 24 predicted proteins | sample 1735481 | NCBI WGS metagenome assembly QGNH01 (sample SAMN09239004, study PRJNA386568) | Viral metagenome, whole genome shotgun sequencing project.
CAATCAGCAATTGCGCTTGCGCCGTAGGTTGTTGGTGTAGGTGGAGTTCCAGCAGCATAGATTGGGAAAACAGTCGCTCCGTAAGCACTAAAACTAGACCATAATAAATTGAATAAAGGCCATGTATCTACGTTTGCTCGTCCTGTTGCGCTAGATGATGCATTTCCTATTCCACCGTTATTCATTGGACACCATCCAAATGGATAGAATGAATTTAGGCTTTGACGAACATCACCAGTTCTAGGGCTGCTTATAATGGCATTGATTTGATCGTAGGTTGCAAAATCGTTTGTGGGCACTTCATTCGTTACATAAAATGAAGGTAATGCAAAATTTATATTACAAGTAATGTTTGTTTGTAAACCTATCCATAAATATAAAGCATCATCTCCACCAGGAGCTACGGGATATGTAGCATCTGCTGGTATTGGCACAGGAAAAGTATATTTTGTCCAAACTCCAGATAGCGTTTGTGTGGCGAAAGGGGTCGGTGATGGAGTGGAGTTACCTGTTCCTTGATAAGGGTACAAAGACAATGACAAAACATTACTTGAACCACCATTGTTCATGGCTTGAATCGTTACATAGGCTGTAATGCCATCTAAGGTATCAAGATGAAGACTTACAGGGAATTGATAGTATTTATATGATTCAACTGTTGGTGTGCCGCAAACATGGTTTATATACCATTCAGGGGTTATATCTCCTGTTAATGCGGGACTGGCTGCATTAGGAAATTTAGTGAATGTAATAACATCGCCACCGCCCAATGTACTTACATTGAATGATATGTCGGGCATTGTATAGCCATCGTGTTGACTTGGAGCTATGACTAATCCACCGGGCGTAGTTGCTGGACTAGATCCGGACGTCGGGATGGTTGTCGTTCCATTGTTACGCCAAAACCGATTATTAATAATATAATTTTGTACGTTATACGGCCCAGTAATGGTTGTTGGGGAAAAACCACCTGGATAGATTGGGAAATTGTAGCGAGTCCATTGTAATGTGCCGTATTGATCGAACGCTTGAATAAAATAAGTCTCTACAGTTTTGTTATCTGCTTCAGAGAACGGGTAGAATCCTATCAAAGTATCATTACCATTCACATCTACAATTGAACCACATGCGCTAAGCGTTAAAGGATTTGGAAGGGGTAGGTAAGCATATGGTGCAATAGTTCCGCTTTGGTAATAAACATTCTTTAGGGTTGTTCTTGATGTATTGCTGTAAAAATATATGACACCGTTGGTTAATGGAATGGCTAATTTATCCTCATAAAAATCCTGGAGTGTAGGACTGAAAATTAGATAATTTTGGTTTATGCTCATTCACAACGTCCGGTGTTAAGGGTATTGGAATACTATACTGCTTATTGCCTTAATTGTGAATAGGTAAAGAAAAACCGACGTTATGTCGGCTCTAATTCCAAAGCATTAATTTTTTTAGGTAAAACTAAATCTACCATGTCTACAAATCTTTTCCATCCATAACCTTGAGCAATGGCTAATTTTTGAAGCATGATTATTTCATTCATATGTTTTGATAAAAGAGGATGCCCCGTATCAACTGTTAACCATTGATGCATTTTTGTTTTTGATGTATCGGGCGTTCGTTGTTTTAATTCAGCAAGAACATCTTCACCAATTCTTGAATAAATCAAATCATTTGTATAAGTTCCAACACAACTGAATTTATTCTTGGATGTGGAATATTCAGGCCATCCACGTATCTTATAAATATTAGCAAAATAAGAATCCGGAAATCTTTTTACCCATGGAGACAATTCTTTATCAAGTATCTTATTTAGATAGGCTTCTAATGCATCTCGTGGACGTATTGCTTGGTATCCAGTGGCTTCATCAATTAAACCGATGATTCCGATACTTGAGAGTGCTTCAATTAATATTTCACTTAAATCTGCGATCCGCTCTTGGCCTGGGGTTAAAACGCCCTTTTTTCTACCAGACATATATATTTTACATACAGTAGGTATTATCTCTGCACTGTAACCTAGGCCAAGTGCGTTATTTTTTACCAAATATTCGATGGGTTGGATCCGCTCTAAAATTTCATCAGAAATAAATTCACGTAAATTATTTGCTTCAATTACCGAAGGAACATTAACGCTGCTTGAATCTTTATTTTTCTTTCCTCTTCTAGGTCTATCAAAAGCTTCAAATACAGATTTTTGTGTGATAATTCTTCTTCCATCATCAAGAACCACACAGGGCAATTCTTTTCCCATGATTCTAAGAATTCCTTGATGAGTAGCCTTTGGAAGTTTAGGTTCCCATCTAGTTTTAGCTGCTTGAGTTGCAATTTCTTTGCGTTTTTCAGGGGTGAGTGCAGCAGCTCTTGCCTCTCCACACTCTTTTCTAGTCTTTGACATATATGCTCCTTAAGTAATGAAGCATGAAGTATATTGACTATTATAAATTGATCAAGCATTTATTTAAAAATATGCGTTGACAAATAAAACGCACCAAGTTATAATTTGGTCAAATTAAACGGGAGAATGAAATGGGAATTATACCAACACTAATACTAATGTACGGTTTATATAAACTAATAGATTTTTTATGTGAATATCGGACGCAAAGCAAAACTTTTGCCAGATACAGGAAATGGCTGTGGTCAGATTAATATTTAACTTGGCCTATGTAAAAGAAGGTGTTTTATTATTTCTGAAACCGGGTTATTCGGAAACGCTTGATTAACGCCAGCACCTATTGCAAGGCCTTTACCTACATTTAAATATGGTCTAATCGCCATGTGTCGTCTATAATCACGTTGTCCTCGTTGCATTAAATCAGCAATATCATGATGGCCTTGTTCTCTCAGTCCATTGCGAATTGACTCTAACAATCTTTCGCGAGTAGCTAATCCCTCGCGTCCATGAGCTCTTTCAGCAGCAGAAAACAATGATCGAGATAATCCACTTGATTGTCTTCCAACATCAGATTGTAAATTGAATAATTCCGGATATTCTCTTCCTTGTGCCCTTTCCATCATATTTCTGTATGGCGCAGTCGTTGGAAGAAATTGTCGAGTATCTTCAATTAATTCATGAGGAACGTTTAATGCGCCAATGTTTCGTTCTTGTGCCAAATTATGAGCCTGCCGAAGATGTCTTGATGCTCCATGTCTTGTAAGATGAGGCATCATTGGAATACCCGCACCAACAGCTCCCCCGATACCTCCCAATAAAGCGCCTTCGCTACGATGACCTTCACTTCCTGCGGCTCCTGTCAATGCACCACCAGCAGCTCCAGCTAATAATCTAGCAATTGCTGGCGCACCTTGTCCAACCAGTCTAGCTGCTCCAACACCTCCAGCTCCAGGTATAACCATTGGCAATAGTCCACCAGCAGTCCGTCCGATTGATTCAGCAAAAGAATGTGGATTACCTTCCAATAAATGAGGATGTGGAACACGGGGCATTTTATGGCCTGTTCCTTTTTCAATTCCAGCTAAAGGCCAGTTAATTACAGATGCTCCAATATCACCTAAAACCTGACCAGCCCCTTTTCCAAATCCTTTTGCATAATTACCGTACCCCTGTAAAGCTGATTTAAACAATCCAGGTTCAGCTTGATGATCCTCTTGATTGGATGACTTATGTAAAAGCTCATCAAGCTCTTCATCAGATAATTTAGAATAATCAAAATCACTCATAAGTTTGCCCCGCTTTGTCTTCTTTCTTTTTCAGCCATTAAGCCTTCTCTTGTTGGCTTTCCTTTGGATTTGAGTAAATCTTTAATTTCCTCTTTTAACCCCTTAGGATTAAATACTCTATTAGCTTCTTTTCTGGCTTCTAGGACACTCATATTACGTTCACGCATTAATTGAGCTTCCATTTCAGATCTATCCCTTAATGCTTGCACCATAAAGGTTAATGCCGCTGTTTTTCCTTTCATAACATCCAGCGCATCTGAAGGAGTGGCTTTCATAGACTCTAATAATCCTTGCTCTCCTTTTCTAAACTGCCCCTTGAAGTCACTAGAAGCATCTTTTATTATCTCCCCGGTATCTGATAAGAATCGACCAACTAATTCCTTTTGTTCCTTAGTTCCTGATATGGAATACCATCCTAATTCATGTTTTCCTAATGCTGCATTTTGACGCATTTCTTCAAATGTAGGACTTGACAACACTTCGCCTAAGTCATGTAGTGTTGTCAATTTTTTATCTCCAGAAATAACTATATCCTCCAGTCCTGATATTTTTTTAGCATCTTCTTTGCTAAGAGCCTCTTGTAATTTTGTTTGACCTTGAGCCACATTAAAATTACCAAGCGGCGTTAATGCCATATATTTACCATTAATATTTTCAATCTTAGGAGTTCCAAGGCCAAGCATTTTCATTGCCATAGCCGCTTGAGAATAATTTAATCCGCCTTGTTGCATGGGTTGTGGCTGTTGTGTTTGTGATTGTTGTGCAAATGGAGCTTGTCCTTGACCTGGATCATATTGGGGATTCTGCATATCAGGTTGTTGCGTTGGTTGTCCTTGTTGTTGACCTGCGCCCATTCCTCTAGCTACTTGACGCAATATTTGTTGCTGAATCATCGCTTGTTGAATTTGATTTTGAAGCTTCTGGGGAAGAACTTTATTTTGCATATGAGCAGTTCTTGTTTGCTCACCAAGCAATTCTGTTCTAGCACCAGATTCACCAGTCTGCGCTCCTCTCAATCCAATCTGACTCTGAATATCAGGTATATACATTTGATTGAATTGTTGCTTCTTCAACAGATCCTCTTTCGCATTCGGCTGTAAAAATTGCGCTTCAGTCCCTTGCTTATAGCCGCCTAGAATTTGACTAAGCAAATCATGCATAGGTGAACGTTGTGGTTTAATGCCCGCATAATTAGTGAATGTGAATGCCATAGTATTTTCCTAGTGACTAAAAATTTTATCCCAAGCCATTTGACCTAAATTCTTGTCTTGACCATATGGAATAAACGATCCAAGGCCGCCAAATCCTTGAGCAATATTTCCAAACATGTCGCTTCTGTTTTGATTTTTTTGTTGCTGCTCATTAAACGCCATATTTCCTTGCTGTGCTAAAGTCTGAGCTATCATGTCTGCTTGAGACTGACCAGCCTGTTGGCCTTGGTTAGACATTGTTTGTCCACCATTAAGACCCTGCTTATACAAATCGGTCGCACCGCCCATATAATTATAATAATCTTGATTCGCCAAATTAGTAGCCATCTCCTGATTTCCTTGCATATGAGCAGGACTTCCAGCCATCCCACCTGCAGCAGCGTTATTACCTGTGGCATTTAAAGCTTGCTCCATAGCAAATTTGAAGCCAGGAGACTGATGAAAAGATTCACCGATTTGGTTATATTTTCCGCCAGGGTCATTCATCAACTGACCATATTGATCTTGAAGTTGAGGCAGCATATTCTTGCCCGCATCTTCCCATGGCTGATAATGACCCTGGGTTTGACTTGGTATTTGGCTAATATATTTATTACCCGCATTCGCAGGATTCTTACCATTTATAAAGTTCGAGAACCAGCTCATAACATCATCCTTACGTTAAAGTGAATGTCCACCATCTAGCCGAAGTGATATTCGGAGGCGTGGCACCGTCATAACTTATGATAAACTGTTTTGGTACTCGATTGGTAGCATCGAATACTGTTTGACCAGAAATATCAGGTATGTTTAAAGGCAAAGGAGACCCCACCAAAGGCGTGTAAATGGCCTGAATCTTTGCTATGTTGTCCGCAGAAAGAGGAGGGAATACAATGCCCTCGTTCTTAAAATTCTCTTGTAAAGCCTGCGATAGAGCGCCAAAGAACAATTCCCATAGGGGTGTGAAGTTCATGTCTTTTTGAACGGCTGGGCTTTCTCTCGGTACGTCAGGAAATATTGATTGTAATTTTACATTGTTTATTGTCATGTCATTATTCCCTAATGTGGGCCTCCCCGTCTGTACAAGTAAATCGACCTATTCCCCAGAACATGAATTGAGGAACAATGTCATTTGACATGCCACATTGCCACCAGAGCAACCGATTCCGTCTTTGTCCAATCGCAGGTAAGTTATAACGCCATTGGTTACCAAACGATGCTCCGCCATCATAAGATAAGGATAAATCGACAGCTGGAACTGTATTTATATCACCTGTTCCTGGTTGAAGCGTGAGTTGATAACCGTCTTGTGTAAGCAAGAAGAAATTATCTTGGGTAATTAGGTATACATCACCACCAGGTTGGACATAGTAATTCGTTTCACCTGACTCAATCGTGAAACCAATATCGTTCAAAATAAAATAATCTTGGGATGCAGAGCGAATGTTCTTGCAAATTCTAACGCGCGGGATGACGTAAGTGTGTGTTTGAGGTGGAGAATTCTGATCTACATCCTGAAACGTTGTAAAAATCGTATCAAAAGCAAATAAATTTCCATTATTTTTAGTCGTAAAATAATATTGGTTACCGAAGAAAGCCACATCTCCAGCAATAAAATAATTAAAGTTTTGGTCGCATGCGTTATAGAACTTCTTCGTATTGATGTCATAAAACAAAGAAAGATTATCACTGTAAAAGTTAATGTGATAGAACAAGTGACCATCTTGCCTATAGAGAAAAGCTTCTGAGTCCTGTGGATTTTGCAACTGAGCAAAAAGATAATCAATTCCGTCTGTGGTTATTTTCTCTGGCTCACCGCCAGTACTAACCAGAATAATAGGCCCTGACTTTTCGTTTTGACCTAACCACGCCACCACCTCATCCATGTAAGCAACAGTTGCTGGAGACACACAACCATAATCGATATTGAACTGATTGTTACGTTGATAAGGAAATAACTGTGCGCCAGTATCAAACCAGGCTTCAGTTACGATTGAACCCATGACGAGTATCATGTTTCCTTTTGATGGAAATCTAACAACGGCCTGAGTGTTATCCGGCTTTGTTTCAAGCAAGCCAATGTGTGAGCTGTCCGCTGGCCATGAAGTACCAAAAGTTGTGCCATCGTTATTAAGAGCGCATAGACGCCATGTATTGTTTGCTGGTGGATTATACTTATCGTCCGCAGATGCCGCTACTATAAACCGAGAATCATGAAAAGTTACATAACCTGCATTGAAGTTTTGCGCAAAATCTAAGCCACCTACTAGCCAAGTTTTAACTGGATTACCAGGAAGAATGCTTGCCACACCCGCAGGATCATAAATGTAAATTGTCTCGCCATCGGTGATGCAAATCTGAGGATTGTTATTCTCTGTGATATAGACAATACCTTGGGATGTTTCAAGTTGTCCAATGGGAACTGCGTTGTAGTATGTTACGGTTTCATTCGATTGGTCATATTTAACGTTTACTAGATAAGCCCAGTTACCAACGACGTTTACTATTTGATTTAATTTAGTGCTTGTGAAGCATCCACGCCCTACGCCGCCAGTACTGTTGTAAAATGCTGTGTTGGGTACTGCGATTTGATAGCCTGCGTATGGAACCATGAAGGTATCTGATTGGAAGAGATTTATTGTACGTTCTGTACTAATTTTGGGATATCTGCCAAATATTGAACTGCCAACTACGTTAATCGGGACGGTTTTTGTGTTTTGGCCGTATGTTCGCATTTAGTCGCCTTCTAGATGTTTGTGCTGCTTTAAGTATTCTATAGCTTTTTGTAATAGGTCAATGTCATCTAAAAAATTACCTAAACCTTTATTGCAATTATGGCAAAGCAAGCCACGAATCGCATAATTCCCATTGTCTTCGCAAGTGTGGCAGTGATCCACACATAATGGCATGATCTCACCCGTTCTTCCTACCCTTGTTTCTTCTTTATTACATATTAAACAAAGGTGGTTTTGTCTTATAAACATTGCGTCATATTCATCTATCGTAAGTTTATGAATGCGCGCAACTTCCATCTTTCGCATTTTTTCCCGACCATGTTTAGCTATATAATTTGCTTCATATTTCTGATATTTTTCTGGATTTTCTTTTCTGTCTTGTTTATTCCAAGCATTAACGATATCTCTATTTTGAGCTTTATAAATCATATTCTTTTCAACTAAAGCTTCTCGGTTTTTCTCCCTATATTTAGCATTAGTCTCTAATCTGCACTGCTTACAACGAAACTTTAACCCATCTTTTCTAATTTGGTCTATTGTTAGGTCACCATGTATTTTACATCGCTTGACTATTTCACCCATTCTTATCTCCGTTTTTTTTATTCAACAGAGATAGTTTAATATAAAATCAAAATAGTCGCAACCCTTTTATTTTGGACTCCATCCGTTTTAGTATATAAATAAAACATAATGTACCTAAGGGCGCCACCCATGTCCCAGGTTGACGTCCCCGTAATTGTATCCTATTTGATCACCTGCTTGCAATATCGACAACTTCTTAAGCGATAAATCAGGCGGCTCCTCAAACATCAACTTCCGCTCATACTTCTGCAATATTTTCGCAGACTCAGGATTGAACATTATGCCGTACTCAGAACACATATAGCCTGCAAGCGCATAGCGCAAATACTCAATATACGAAGTATCATACCCCTGATTACTAGATTCAATAAATCTGTAAGAAGAAACATTAGCTGTAACAATGGCCGCAGTACCGCCAGGACTTGGAGGGCTAATAGTAACAGTCGCTGCACCCGTATAATTACTACCTGATGATTGCAAGCTAATGCCAGTTATCACGCCATTACTGATACTAGCAAGGGCGACCGCGTCATCACCTGTAGCGGAACCCGTAACCGTGACTGTAGGCGTAGTTGTATATCCACTGCCGCCATAACTTAATGCGAAACTTGATACATAACCTGAAGACACTCCATTGAATGCATCAGTCAAATCCGTCTGTAGATTGACGTCTACCATGAATATCTTGGACATCATTCTGATTGGATAGTTTTGGTCTGGCTTGAAGTACAACGCCAATGTTCCACCGCCATGACCTCGGTTATAGTTCCAACTGAAAGGAAGTGTAGATATATTATCAACACGCGCTGAGCCAAAATAATTGGTTCTACTAACGCTTTCCATTGGATAACGTACAGGGCCAAGATTGAAAGTCATGCTTTCAATTGCGGCAATATTGGGTAGGTAATAGTATTCTTGGTTTGGTATAGCCTGTATTTCTACATACGTCCAATAAGGAATTAAATCAATTTCTATCTGTTTAAAATCCAGCAGATTATTAAGCATCTGAAGACCGTCAGAAATTTGGTCACCAGTGGGAACCTGCAAATTTCTTGCAACTATTCCAGAAAGGTACCAGGAGCGAGTTACTAAATCCTGTGCTGTATAAGCCATAACTCACCCCCGATAATTTTAGATTAAACCAATGCTGGATATGCGGAGTTAGATACGCCTGTCCATGTTACCACTGATACCGATACTGCATCACTTGAAGATGTAACCAAGTAATCAATTTCAGGTTTAGATGAACCAACACCTGCAATCATTACCAAGTATTGCGTTTGAGCAACACCCGCAGCCGCTCCAACAATAGTCCAGTAGGCACCGCTTGTTTGACCGGTAGGCCTGAATTGAACCACATCATTTGCTGCAACAGGAGTAAAGGTTACCTGCAATGTCACAATAATGTTTGTCAATGTAGTTGTAGGGACAGCATTACTACCTGTCAAATCAATCGCAGTAAATGTTGTTGCATTTCCTCCAGACAACACAGAAATAGGCGGTTGATTAATATATTCAAGCGAATTTTTCATGTTTTGTGGTTTGTGGGTTGCATAAACAAAATGACTAGAACCATCAGTTTCAATGAAACCAAGCAGTCGGTATGAGTCATAGCCTAATGGAAGCAATGGCAGTGGATTACTTGTAAGAGTTATAATCCCTGCAACAGGATTGTATCCTCTTGAGTCACCAATCACGTATACAGCATATTGAAGACTTGCGCCTAAAGCGCCAGCATCAATACCATTCGCTCCAACAACAGCGGCGTTGATTAGTAAACCTGGAATGTAACCCGCAAACAAAGTTGCTGGAAGTGTATTTCCTTGAAGATTAGGATAGCCAATTGGCATATCTATATTGTCATCAGAATCACGGCATTGACCTGGTGAGATTGCCAAAACCGTAGTTGAAGCAACTGAGATATTCATGCCGTCTATGTAAAGATGGGGCAATGAATAAATTGGATCGTTTTGAATTGCACTCATTTTTATTTCCTCAAATAAGTAATTGTTGGCGGGTTTCCCCGACGCCTATATTAACCTTGTGACAATGGGATCATATAGCGCATGGTGTACTCAGGAACCATAACTGAACCATGTACTTCATCATAAATCATACCGGTTTGGTTTTGTCCGAATAAAGAACCATACGTTAATCGCAATGAACATCCAGTGTCCTCATCGTACTCAGCAGCAGTGTCATACGGTGATTGTTCAGGTAATTGAGGCATTGCAAGATAGAATGCTTCGCCGCCCAAAATACCGCCGCAACGATGACTTGGGAAAGTCAATAATTGCATACCAGCAGCAATTGGATTGTTCAAGTTTTGACTATTACCACCAGCCCAGTTAAGTGCAGGAGTAATGGTCAATGTCACATTACCTGAGGAGTTTGAGGCTGCATTAGCTGTTGCTCTAACTTGTACAGGGTTTGCACTTGGGAAGTGACCAATGAACGTCAAATAACGCATATTTGGTTGTCCAGAAACTCCATCAGCAAATTGGAATAAATCACCAGAGAATACTGAATTTGCATCACTAGTACCAGCGCCAGAACAGGTTATTTGGGTTACGTTTTGACCTGATGGATCGTTAACACTTACAACAGTAAGTGTTTGAGCATTAACGCCAGAGTTTCCAGAAACATGAATTGGCATCAAGTTTGATTGGTAGTATTTAACTAACGGTGTACCAAAGTCTCCAATTTCCCAACTCATAGCGATATCATCGTTACGATGCGGAACAAACTGGTTCAAACCGTTACCAACAATTGCAGGAACCACGGTATCAGGCAAATAAACTTTAATGCCTTCAGCTACAGAACCATAGTTCTTGAAGAACATGATTGCTTGAGCCAATTGTTGATACGAGGTCAATGCAGTTGCGCCATTACCGAAGAATCGATATGGCCCTGAGAATGTATTTAATGTTCCACCAGGCAATTGTGATTGCACAGCCGAAGCCCAGTTAAGAGCAACGTTCCCTTCAACTTGTGTAGCCAACTCTGCAATGAATGACTTGCCGAAAACTCGCATGTAGTCTTCTTCGCCTTTCTCTAAGTTGAATATGCGTTGTTGTGAGGTTACAGCGAATGAACTGTTATTTGCTTGGTCAGCAACCAATTGCAATACACGTTGATCAGCGGCTTGAAATGATGCAACCAAACCTTGTGTAGTAACAGCACGTGGAGGCAAATCAAAGGTTACTGTAGAACCTAAGTTTGCTTGAATTTTGTCGAATTCTTTAAATTTAGTATTAGCCGTACTAATATGACAGCATAAGTTTTGCAATAAAGCAAGACCTGATCTTTGGTAGGTTTGAACCTGTTGTAAAATATTTGTTGGGAAAACTGCCATGATTGTGCTCCAAACTAAGTGAAAAATAGTTCGGAATACAGGAAGGCTTATCCTTTATATTTAGCCTTTAAATCTCGCATAGACAACGCGCTACCTGATTCCGTTCCGACGTTAGAAGGGCGTTGTTGACTTAATGGTGCGTTAGGGATTCTGGTTCTTCCAGAAGATTCATTATCTTTTATGCTATCCGCTAAACGCTTGGCTTGCACCATGGCATCTCTTGGGCTCATATAAGACAATTGTTCTAACTGTGCTAGCTTCAATCTATCCTTGCCTAACTCATACAATACTTCAGAAGAGTTATCAATGTGCTCCGCTAAAAGCTGAACCACATTGGGAAATCTTGAAAGCTCAATATCACCAGTAACTTTTTCAAAGTCGTCATACTTCTCTTTACCAGTAGCTATTTTATCCCAGAAAGATTTAACGATTCGTTGGGCGTTGTCTTGTTCAGACTTACTCTGCGCCTCATTGACCCATTGGTCACGTAATCGTTGTGCTTCCTCGGATGCCATTCGTCGAATGTCTGATTCATGCGTATTCTGTTGAGCAGGTTGTGAGCCATACTTTTCAGCGGCATATTGAGGCTGTTCATTATAGAGTCTTTCTCTCTTTTGTGATTCCTCATGCTTTACACGTTTAATCAGATCATTAACTTCTGATTGCCTAAAAGTGCGCTCTGTTTGTTGTGTAGACTCAACAGGAGCACTAACTGGCGCAGATTGTTCTACGCTTTGACCTAAAACCTCACCTTCCATCTAAACACCTCTTCAGCTATTAAGCCCCGCTACGGTAAACGCCTCACGTTCGCATGAGTCTCGGATTATTAACCCCATCACGGTTAAATGCCTCGCTATTCGTCACGAGTCTACGTTTTTTGGTTAACCTTTACTAAATCAGTATACATCAAACAAATTCAAAGTAAAACCCGCTCTATTTGTATAGAGCGGGTTAGAATTATTAGGTTGTAGGAACTATGGAATAATACACATACCAGTTTGCTGTACCACCAGAACCTGAAGTAAACACAGCAGTCGCATTGGTATAGCTTATAGGAGCATTTGCAGCAACAGAAGTAACTAAACCACTTGTTGTATTAATGTTTCCTAGAGCCTGTATTGCAAGGCTTGCAGAAAGTCCAGTGAATACAGCAGCTGGAATACCAGCAACTGGAGTTGCATAGTTGGTGCCATGAGCAGTAGATCCATATTGCAAATATGCTGCCCCACCACCTGCATATCCTGCTGAACCATAAACTAGTTCTAATACAAATTGCTGTATAACAACCATAAAACCAGCTCCAGGAGCTGGTATGATAGTTAATGGCGTAGTATAAGCAGCAAGTATTTGAGCTAAAGTAAATGAACCAGCAGCATAACGAATAGCAGTGTTAGCAAAACTTAAAACTCCTGAACCATTGGATGACATAGGCACAGCAATCGTTGTTGCAGAAGAATTAGCACTTGCATCAGAGGCAGGAACAGAAAATCCTGAATCAACCATCAATCCACCTGTTCCGGAGTTTTTCGGGAAGTTACCAGAAACAAATGGAGTGGCGCCAGCACCCACCAAGAATCTTGCAGCAGCATTTGCCGGATCTGGAAGTGTGTAAACACTTGCTTGACCAAGAGTAGAGACGTTACTTACTGTAGCTGCAAAGTTACCAGCGTTACCTACCGGAGCTAGAACCAATTTACCGTTAGATGCAGTTGCTGGATAAAGTGTTAAACCACCAGCTGTACCACCTGTTGCAATACCTGATATTAATGTACCTGCATCAACTTCCAATGAACCCGTAGTAATGTGTTGTATGCCAGCACCAGCTATACTAGAAACTATAAAGTTACCAGATGCAGCTCCAAGATCAGGAACAGTTACAACCTCAGATTGACCAACAGCAGCCGCATTACTTATAGTTGTATTAAAGTTACCTGAACTATTTGTTACAGCAGCTAATAAGAGTTCACCAGAAGTAGCACCGCTTGGGAAGCTGCCTACTGTTCCAGCATGACCTGAAGATCCAGCAGTCACATTTCCTAAACTAGCACTAATAGTACCAGCAGCTACCGTCAAGTTTCCTAACGTTAATGTCAAGTTGCCTGTGGTTATGCTTTGAGTACTAGCACTATCTGTTAATAGGAAGTTGGTTGTTGCAACGCCAGGGTCTGGAATTGATACCACAGACGCTTGCCCCATCGCAGCATTACTAATAGTAGTTAGTGTATTACCAGTATTAGCCACAGCAGCCACAACCAAAGAACCTTTAGAAGCAGTTCCTGGGAAACTTGCTAAAGTCCCTGCTGTTCCAGACAAACCCGCCTGAATATTACCACCACTGATTGCAGTGGCTGGATCTTCACTCAAGTTACCTGATACGTTTGTATAAGTCGCAATGTGATTTGCGATTGTTGGCAGTGTTACCTCACCAGCTGCACCTTCAAGTGCAAGTGTAATAACACCATTGCTAATCGATACTGAAAACACACCATATGTTCCACTTTGTGTTTGAAGATTAAACGAATACAAAATTTGAATAACATCAGTCGCAGCAACCGGATTTTGCTCAAGGCTTACTTGATTCAAATAACCAGCCGTTGTAACTGTTGCAAGATTATCGCCAGTTACCATAAATTTTGGATTTGGTAAAACGCCAACCATGCCAGGTACTTGGGTTGGTAATTGATAAATTTTAGCAGCCATGATTCGTCGTCCTCTTGTTATGCTTTACGTGGGGTTAATGAGCCGCCTGAGCGTTTCCAATTGGATTCGCTGCCGCGTTTATCATTCATCTTACCTTGGTGACCTTCGCTATCAGCGCGTGTTCTATCGCTTTTACGCTGAATAACTCTCGCGATACCTTCTTGATGACTATCTTTTACTTTTCTGTTGTCTATCATTTCATGTTTCATTGCTATAACTCCTGTATGGTTGGATTATTTGCCGTGTTTATTAACGCCACGCGGATTCATGCTAGTTGCTTTTGGCTTAACAGCTTTCACTGTAGGCCCAGTAATATCAGAACGTTTCACGGAACGACGCGTTTTATTAGTATCTTTCGCAACCGGCTTAACGCTCTTGTTTGTAGACTTCATAGCTTTCTTATCGTCTTTAACTTCACGCTTTTGATAAGGCTCAACATTGCCATTCTCAGGCATCTTCTTTGACTTCGCCATCTTTATGCTCCTGTAATATCATCCACTTTTCAATTCGCTCTATACGTTCATGAATGATAGTTAGAGCCTCGGTCATTGCCTTTGCCATTTGGTCTAGTGTATCTTTAACATTCATCTAGCAGTCCTTTTTCTTCTTTTTCATATCTTTTTTATCGTCTTTCTTTTTTTGTTCTTTCATGATTATTTCCTCTTTTTCTTTTTAGGTATACGCGCACCAGATTCACGCGCTTCATTAAGACTAGCCGCAATTGCTTGTTTTCGTGGGTGTCCACTTTTTTCCATTTCAGCTATATTCTTTCCAATGGTAGCTTTGCTAGTTCCGCGCTTTAATGGCATTATGACTTCCTCTTGTTATCATACACTTCACTATAAAATTTTCTACGTTCAGTGGGGCATTTGATATCATTGCTATGATCACGCACAACTCTGCCCATCGCCTTTTCGTCAAGCTTGTAGTGCTTCATAAGTTCACTTGGCTTTTCAGAAATTATGTCATTCCACGTTGGTTTTGCCATGCTCTTTCCCCTTTTGACTAATCTTATGATATGTTTCTAGTCCTTTGTGATGGACTTCTATTGCTTCTTTCATGTGGCGATGTTCTTGATCATGCTGCTTTAAATGAGCATCAATCTCATGAACCGATTTTTCTGTACGAGCCCGAACCAATCCAACGCTTGCATTTATTTCATTCATATGAACCTGAGCATGAACCTTGAGTTTTTCAGCTTCAATCTTTGTCATATCAACTTCAAACTGCGCTTGGTTCTTCTGCGCTTCCATCTTAAGTTTTTCCATATCAATATGCATCTTCATCATGGCCGGATTATTTTGAGCTTCTTGTTGTTGTGCTTGCATAGCTTGTTGTTTCATTTGCTCTTGTTCTTTCTGGAATTCATCAACAGACTGCTTCAACTGTTCAACTCCACGACCTTCGACGTTATCCAGAACAAAGTTAATGCCTTTAGTGCCAATGAACTCAGCAACTTGAGGACTCATTTGCATCACTTCTTTAATCATGCCAATAGTACGTGCTTTCTGCACTTGGAAACTTGCGCCAGCTTTAACTACAACATTTAAAGCATCTGTATCAAAGTCAAATGGCAATCCTTGCTCTTGATTAATCTTCACAAAGTTACGTTTTCCTTCTTCGTCCATTATTGGGATAGTACGAGGAGTAGTGTAGTATTTAGGAAGTAAATCAACATAAATTTGCGAAGCGCGCTGTAAACCCTGCATGAATCCAACAACATACGGCATAGCAGCACTGTTTGATTGAGTAGCTCCTTCAACAATTGCCACACCAGAGAGTTGATTATTATTAATTCCGAGAGAAGCATCATAAGAACCTAGTATTTGCTCCATGAGTGAATCAGCACCAGTAAACGCCTGTACTATTTCAGGGGGAGCAGGAACGCGTTGAACCTCTCTTATTGGATTAGGAATAGCTTGATCTGGATTCTCTTCATAGAATGCATTGAATACATAGTTACTAGCTTTCTGAACGTCTTTGTATGCCTCTAGCCAGCCTTCTTCTTTCGGTAATGCCTCTTTAGCAACCATGACTTTATGCTGAACCTGATTTTCAATCTCGTTAGCAAGAGCAATACCTGCAAAGTTTTTAAGCCTTTGCGCACCTTTTGCATGATAAACGTAGGGTAAACACACCTGCTTGATATTTCCATTCTTAGGAGTGCGTACCATAGAACTAGAGCCATCGACAAAAACCAAAGGCAACATATCGTAATCAGTTTCCTCATATTCAAGCACCTGGTTTTCTATTACTCGATAACGGACTATTTTATCAATCATGGTTTTTCGTGGCTTACCGACAATTGATGGGGGAACAGTTAAATCATCCCATTCATTAACCATCTTATTATATTCTTCTTTCGTCATAACTTTGCCGTCACGAACTTGAACGATAGTTTTCTCTTGCTTTTTCTTTTCGTAATAATCAGCGACTAGAAGTATCTCTGAATTATCGTTGATATATGACCATTGGAAGCCTGCAAAGTTACGTTTGAATGATACGGTTGACAAAGAAACATCTGGGTATTCTGCTTCGAATTCCTCTTTGCTTTTCGGGAATAGTTCAGCGCAGTACATGCCATCGCCTTTATGCGGGAAGCGTGCGAGCTTATCGAATACGCAAAGTGTGGGTTCGGCCCGATCGAATTTGATTACTTGATCCATCGACATTGAAGAGGCGTAATCAGTATAAACCTTCAATACACTAAAGCCGCCTACCAGCAAGTCTTTCATGACATTATAGCGTGTGTGATGATTATCGATATCAAGCAGTACATGGCGTAGATGCTGCTCTACAACCTTTAATGTAATAACATCAACTTTTTCCTGATCATCTGCCGTCACCATTATATCTGGTTCTTGCTTGCTGAATTCACCAAGCAATCTCGCTACTCGACTGGCAAGCGTATTGAACTCTAATTGTGGTCTGCCCATAGTTTGCAGCAATGTAACTTCGTCGCCTGTAAGATTGCTTTCACAAACAAAGCGGGTGAATTCATTATAACGATCATAGTTTTCTATAAAGTAATCATGCGATTGACGAACGGATGTTTTAATACGTGATAGGCTTGATTGATAACGGTCGGCGACTGGCTTCACTGCGTATGCCCTCAACGTTTGTATGCTGAATCCCGTAATTTACCGACTTTATTATGTTGATGGGTTAAGCTACGGGCGATTTGATTATAATCTGTTTTATTAAGTGTAGTGTGAATTAAAGTTTTGTCAATAAGAGCTATCTTGATTGCGTCTGCGCAAGTGTCCGCAATATCGTCATGTCTATGTGTATCATTGGCTGTTATTTTAACCATGTGTTTAATACACATATCAACATGTCTTGCGCCTTCGGTGAATGATATTTTTCTCGCGGCGACATGAGGTTGACATTGTAAGAATCTTGCGGCCTTGCTTCCAGACGAACGATTGCGTTCAATATCCCGCACTTGAATGCCGCGCATTTCCTTGATTACTGATAGCAATGTGACGCCCGTTGACTTCTTCTCTATGGCTGCCAGCAATGGAGGCACTTTGTGAATCATGCAATCTTGCCAGAAGTCTAAGAACGCATCACGTAAATCTTTAGGCTCTATGCGTATCTCTGCACAGTCTATCCAATGCAACCCAAACTCCCCGGTTTTCCGTCCCATGGTTTCGATTTCATATACACCCCAAAAACTAAACACTGTAGCATCATTGTAAGATTTATCGGTTTCCGCAGTATCAGCGGTGATGAATGTTTGAAGTATTTCTGGTTCGAAGTCGAGTAAAGCAAACCATTCAGGCTTGAATAGTGCGCCTCCAGCAGGAACTGGTTCTTGTTGCATTTGTGAAGAAAATACATACGGGTCTCTCTCCTGCTTTATACGTAACATTTCTAGCGGGAAGGCTTCCGGGTAGAGTGCGTTCCCTGCTTCATCAATGGATTGAAGCTTTACGTGCTCCCATTCATACCCATCATCACCAGATAATAAATAAGCCGATAAATCTGCCTCATGAACACGTTGCCCGATTGATACAAAAGGAACGTTTATACCCCGCGCCCGTTGTTGTATTGTTTCTCGGTAATTGCTAATAATAGAATTTCTAATAGTCTCCGAATGTGCTTCATCTACTTTCAACATGTCGTCTAAAATAACAGCCCCTGAAAATCGATTAAGGCCCGGCAAACCACCATCCGTACCAACTATACTCCCGCTAGAGCCAAATGCTGCAACCGCTCCACCAGCAGTAGTTTGAAAAAATTCCTTTCCTCTTGAATCATGACGTATAGATACATCAAATAAATATCTATAATGAGCCAGGGAAATGACACGCTTAATTGTCTCAGTGTGTTTAGCAGCAAGCGAAGATGAATAACTTATGTATAAATACTTTGAATCAGGATAACTTGCTAAAGTCCAAGCCACCCACATAATCATCATGGTACTTTTGCCATGACCTGGAGGCACTGAAATTACCAGTCGATTGCTTGGAATTTCCATTCGCGCCACACGAGTTAACGCGCGACATATCGTAACTATATGCGGCTCTCTTCCTACTGGATTGGATATTATAAATTCCCGACCAGTCAATAAAGGATAAAACGTACGCGTAAACTCGAATAAAGAACCCTTTAACTTTGATGCTAATTCTTCCTTTTCTATATCGATCATATTAGGCTTGTGGTATAGTTTAATTAATATCAAACCATAATAGGCTATTTAACATGACTGATCAAGAAATATGGAAAGATGTTCCTGGGTGGAAAGGATTATATTCCGTTTCAAATACTGGAATAGTTAGGAGTAAAAAAAGAATAATAAATGCTTCAACCAAAGATGGATTAAGACAACAAAGTTATATTGTTCCCGAAAAGATTTTAAAGGCCTCTGTACAACCAACAGGACATTTAAGGGTAAGCTTATCCAAAAACAGTAAAATTTCTTATAGAATGATCCATACATTAGTTTTACTTGCATTTGTAGGAGAAAGACCTTCTGACAAAGAATGTTGTCATATAGATGGAAATCCACAAAACAATAACATATCAAACCTGTATTATGGCACGCGCTCACAAAATATAAGTGATGCTAAACGTCACGGCACTTTTCCCATGGGAATAAATAGACCAGGAGCGATTATTAATCCAGAAATAGCCAAAGAAATTTATGCTTTATCAAAAGCTGGAATGAAAGCCCCAGAGATAGCTAAGAAATTCAATTTAACCACTTCATGTATAGCTCAAGTAACATTAGGAAACAACTGGAAAGAACATACTGGAGGGGAAAAAATAGATAACAGTTTATACAAATACAATAAAATATCCGAAGAACACAAACAAATAATTATGAACCCAGATATTCCAATAATGAAAGCTGCCAATTTACTGGGAATTGAACGACATACAGCGGCACGCTGGCGAAAAAGATTTACTCAATAACTGCTTTTATTCTTCTCGTCCAACTGCGCTCTCAAGGCTGCAAGCTCTGCTTTTAATGATTCATTCTCAGATGTAGTTTGCTCTATGATTTGTTTGTCGCCGTAGATTTTAGGAGCTAAACGCGCGGCAGTCCACTTGCGATTGTTAATCTTGGCAATAAGCAAGCTAGCAGAGGGCGGATCGATTCTTTCTTGGCCTTTGTCATCTGTAATATACCTTATCCCGCAATCAATCATATCGTCTATTTCTTCAACAAGTAGTTGAGATTGGAACGATTTGGCCTCTAAATACCAAGCAGAAAATTCTGAATGTTGTTTGCGCCAAGCTTTAATTGTTGAGTGTTCTGGCATGTCAGAATAGAGAGTTAAAAGAGTTTCAAGACCAACAGGATTGGTGGCAACTCTTTCGCAAATAAGCTTGCCTAATTCTGGGGTATATTTAGTAGGTCGACCAGCTGCCATTGCCGCACCTATATTTTAGCATACTCTTCATCAAATATTTCCACTGCCTTTTCGCGTGAAATATCCTCAGAAGCCATTATTTTAGCAATCGACTCTTTATAAGACTTAGAGCGTCTATCGATTACCACCGTTTGAGCCTTAACAACTGGCTTATCATATATCTTACCAAGACCATCGCATAAAGGACAGTCTTTCATCATAAAACCACCGCCCATGATTTCACCAGAGCCTACGCATGTTGGGCAGCGTTTAGAGTCCATATTTAACCTTCACTTCATCTAGCCAGAGACGAGTATCATCGAGCCTTTTGCGTAAATCTTTTAAATATTGTTCTAAGTCAGTCATGAGTTATCCACAAATTCTGGGGATAAGATTTAGTTATCCACAATTAATGAATTAAATATAACGATGCTTTGAAATAATGTCAAATAAGTGTTGACATATCCCAAGTACTTGGTATACTATCATCAACAAGACGCGCAGGGCGGATTGAGAAACAAAGGAAGAAATAGAATGAACGCAGAACAAATAATGCAAAAAATCCAAAACAAAGAATTAGAAATGACGCCTGAATTAGCTAAACAGATTTATGATGAATTAATACAGGAAGCTGCTAGAGAAAAACCAACAAAATATAATTATTCATATTACGGAGATTAATTCATGAAATGGTTAAATATAAAACAATACGAGATGCCACAAAATACAGCTTTAATACTTAGAATTAAAAACAATGATGGAGAAATAACGTTTCAAACGGGTGAAGTAATTTCTGATGGTGAAAACTATTTTATGCAGTTTGATCGTGATACCT
>QGNH01000667.1_pt2 | contig 20684 bp, 29 predicted proteins | sample 1735481 | NCBI WGS metagenome assembly QGNH01 (sample SAMN09239004, study PRJNA386568) | Viral metagenome, whole genome shotgun sequencing project.
TTTTGGTGCGCTCACAAATCCGTGCAGCTTGCTGATTTGGTTGGTTGCGGGGGACTGCAACAATCGCAGAGTATGCTTACCGTGCCGTATCGATTGAGGGTGAGCGATGCTGCGTAAGAAGTGGCAATTCAACGCTTTTCGGCTGGCTTGGATGGGCAACGGGTGCGGGTCCGGTGTTTGCAAAAGAAAAGTTTAGCTTGTGGAAGGCCACGAGGGAGCCTAACGCTACCGCGCCACCGAATGCGGCAAGAAGGCGACCTTGTACCATCCGCCGAGCTCAACGGCGTCCGCCTGATCGCCAGGAACGATAAATCGCACGGTGTATGAGCTGGTGCTCCGCTGCAACTTGAGCTGCGCAAATCTGGCGCCGCGCTTGGTGAATTCGCGCTTACCGACGCAACGCAGGTGGCTGTCGATGATGCACTCGTTCATGGGTTTTTATTCCCGGCCAGGGAACGCTTGCTCCTGACCGGGAAGGGTGCGTTGGTAATTAGGCAGCCGCGTCCTTCGCCTGGATCAGGCCGCGAAGCTCGGCCAGGTATCGGCGCAGCTTCCAATTCTCGTCATAGGTGAGCTCGACTTCCTGAAGAACATCTACGTCCTTGCCGGACTCGAAGTGCTGAGCGAGGAGCAGATACGTTGTGGTGGGTGGGTCGGCCAGGGCGCCGCGTTCGTTGATCAGGTTGAATGCCGGGGAAAGCCCGTCTTTGCTCGCCCGTGCAACCGCAATTTCTCGCGCCATGGGTAGCAGGGCTTTGCGAATCTGTTCCATGGAGCGCAGTCCCTGGAAGCCGTCGTTTGTGGGCTCCTCGCCGTTGTTCGCTTGCATGTACAGAGTCCGGTAAGGCTCTGGCCAGTTCTTCGCTTCCACGGCCTTGCGATTGGCCCGCCACATGCCGCGAGCGATTGCAAGATTCGAGTTTATCTGCTCGACCTCAACAGCGATCGAGTCATCCAAAGCGGATAAGAGTTGTTCTGGCGAAGGGACTGATGTGGTCAGTCGAGGTTGCGAGATGACGGCGGCCGTCTTCCCGGAAGTTCGTTTGGATTGTTTCATAGTGTTTCTCCTTTTTCTGTCTCAAAAACTTCAATTTCAACGAGAATCATGGCTATGCTCCTTGTGCCGCCGCGCCGTTGACGTATCCGGCGTGGCCATTCGGCTTGCGGGCGACCTGGTGATTGTCCGGGCTCGAAAGGGTCTTGCTGGCCTGGATGTACAGCGTTACGGCTATCGCCTCGATCTCCGGCGCCCCAAAGGTTACCGGAAAGCCAATCTCTTGCCCGTGGGCTGTGGCTTTCGCCGCGGCGTCCACCGCTGCAACCATGCAGCGGGTAATCAGGGTCGGACCTGCCGGCGTCGGCTGCACTGCCTTTGCATTGGTGGCAGGCGTCTCGTTTTCCTGGAAGGCCGGCGCGGGTGGTTCAGGCTTCGCGTACACCGGCTCTGGAAATCCGTTGGACTTCGCGGCGGGCTTCCTGGTGGTGGCGCGCGTAGATGGCTCACTGGGCATCTGGGTTACCTGACCGATCGCCCTCACCTTCCAGATGGCTGAGCGGCCGTACAGCGTGCGCGTGATGCCAATCGGCACACCGGCGCGCACTCCTGCGTCGATCAGTTGGCGCTCAAGATCCGGCGAAGCGCAAGTGAACTTCCCGTCCGTGAACTCGCGAAAGAAGAACTCGCCGGCATCATTGGCGCGAAGCTGGCCGCGATCGGTTGCGAAAATCACCACGGTCTCGGCAGGTCCAAACTTGACGTAATTGGGACTGCTTGCCCGTCTCATGCGGCCACCAGCTTTCCGGCGTAGGCGTTCAGAACTTGCCGCGAGTACGCGTCCATGGCGGTCAGGTGTTGCCGCTCGATAGGGCGGTCAGACTGGCCAGAAGTGATCGCAAACGCTTCCCACAGATCGTTGCGGGTGATCGTCATGCGCTTAGCGCCGTGGCACACCCGGCAATCCTCCGGCTCGTAGGCATTTAGGCCGCCAGGATCGACGCCCGTTCCGCCGCATTCCTCGCAGTCGATTTTGACTTCGGCGGTGAAGGGCGATGCCTCGCCATTGGAAGCTTCGAGCTGCTCCAACACGTCGAATTCGTCTTCGTTAAGCGGCTGCTCCCACTGCCCGGCGAGCTTGTAGGCGAGCTGGCTTGACGTGCTCGCCCAAACCCAGGAGTACATCACGCCCGCCTCGGGGTGTCCGGGGCCGTTGTAGAGATTGGCGCGAAGCCGGTTCAGTTCGTCGAATCCGAAGATGCGGTGATCGGGGTAATTGCTCATGACAAGAATAGTATGCTTGACGTGCCATCGAACGTCAAGGACAAAATCGTCCTAGTACTCATGCTTGATGTACCATGGCGTGTTAAGCTGCTAGAGTATGGCCAGGAAGAAGTCCGCCGAGAATATGACGCTGGCTGAACACCTACGCTCCATCAGCTCCAAGGGCGGCACTGCTCGATCTGAGAAAATGAGCCCCGAAGAACGTTCGGCAAGTGCTAGCGAAGCTGGGAAGGTTGGCGGAAAGGCTCGCGCCAAATCGCTCACGGCGGCTCAGCGGAAGAAGATCGCCAAGACCGCAGCGAAGGCGCGGTGGGGGAAGAAAGCAGAAAAGTGACGACCCAAGAAAGGCTGGATTTTGAGCGCGAACACCTAACACAAAGGTTGGCCGAGCCGGAGCTGCTCAAGGAAGCGATTCCCATCACGACCCATTACGGTTCCGGGAGCGAGCATATAGAACTTGCCGTTCCGTTGGGCAAGTTACGGCGCGGCGGTCACGTTGTGGCCCCCGACAAAGATCAAGGCAAAAAGATCGTGCGGCTGCTGGCCAAACATCCTGGTTTTCCAAAACCGCGAGTTATAAAGAGTTCGTATTACTCGTCGAGTTGGGAAGTGGTATGGGGCGATCCGCCACCCTTCGATGATCGGGCCACCGATGGAACCAGCGAAACTATCATGCGCGGCATTCACTTCGGATACACAGACGAAGCGATCGCGAAATTCGTTGTTCCACAGCGGGGATTTACCAAGAAGCGTCGAATAGCGCTGGAACTCATCGCTCGACTCGGCTGCTCACTTCGGACTCGACAGGCGTATCCGCCGGATGCTAGGTAGGTAGGTGAAAGCCCCGAGGCGTCGTAGGGGTGTGTGGAGCGGATCTTAGACCTAACGGGCCATTCCATTCTCGAAGCCACCGTGGCTAGCCTGGATCATGACCGCCACCACCGCAGCGGGAACGTTCTTACTTTGCCTACTCACTTCGGCCGCCGTCTACCCTCAGACTCCCGCGACTTCACAAACGAACGGCTACTACAACGGACGCTGGTGGAGAGCGCAAACCGAGAGCAGCAAGGCAGGCTTTCTCAGAGGCTATGCCACAGCAGCGGATTTCGTGACCATCATTTCCAACGCGAATGACCCGACGCCAACCCATGCGCTCAAGGTGTATACCATGTGTTGGCCGCACGCACTGACCTTCGACGAAGTCATTGACTCCCTTGACCGTTTCTATGCGATCCCCGAAAATGGGCCGATCGACTTGCCTGGGGCCCTAATGCTTGCCGCCGATAGAGCCGCCGGCATCAGTCCCACAAGAATTGAAGAACGAACGCTCAAGATGCGGGCCGCCGCTTCTCACGCCGAAGACAAATCGCCCCGGAATTGACGAAGCGCTTTTCACCAAAGAGCTCCACGCTACGCGCTACCATCCCCTGGTGCATGATCCCTGGGAAGACGGCGACCAACACATCGACGTGGAAGCGATCCGCGCGCATCTCCGCAAGCTGTCCGATGCAGAGCTGATCCGGGAAGGCCACGCTGCTAGCCAGTTGGCCGAGTGGCGGCGCCGGCATCCAAGAACAGGCCGCCGTCTAGGAGGATACTGAAAAACTTTGCGGAATGGTTTGCTAACAGGCACAGGGAGCGCGGTTGGAAGCTCTCAGTGTAAGCTACAATTTTGATTCGATTGAGGACAACTGGAGCCACCGAATGCGCCTGGAATCTACGATTGTGATCCGTCGCAAGGCCGAAGAGGTATGGAAATTCCTGACGGAGCCCTCGAACCTAGCCAAGTGGGACCGGAGCGTTGCCACGGTAGAAGTGCCAGACGCAATCGCTCCGGCCGCTGTGGGATTCGAATTCACTACCGTGGGATATGCCGGTAGGTCGGACCGTGGGAGGATGACGTATCGGGTCACGGAAGCAGATCCGGTGGAAAAAGATTGCCGCGTTGAGTTGACAAGTCGAACGGGCAATGCTCGTTTTTTCAGGGCCGCGCATTGGCATTTTCGTGTGGAAGATGCGCCACAAGGATCAAGGGTACTGTTCTCGACGGAGTTCCGGCTGCGAGTTCGCTACCTCCTGCTTGCGCCCGTGCTGTATTTTATGAAGAGTGCAATTCACAGGGACCTGGTCAGTCTCAAAAGTGTGCTCGAAAATGGCTGACACCCGTTTGGCACCTGTTTTCCCCAGCGCTCGATTACCTCGTATCAATTCTTGCGACAGGCCTCAACTGCCAGACATATCGCGAGACACAGTGCACCGATCAGCGCCTTGAAGGGATGGCCAGCCATGACCGCACGGATAGTTCGTTGGTTTTTGGGATCGTCCGGCGGCAAAAATACTTTACGGGCAAATCTGGAGGATCAAAAGGCCCGAATGAGGTCCGATGCAGCCCGCAGGATGCCTGGATTTCGCGCGGAAAGGCACCTCTGAGCCGTTTCTGTTGTGGGGATGGCCTCAGACACCCCCAAAACGCGCCAGCGGGCTCTAAAACGTTTCTACGGCGAAATGTTCGGAGGCTTACGGCTCGCGCTTCGGTGCTTTGTTCCCTCGGTTTATGTGGAGGAAGCGCCCCACGCTCTTGACGGTACGCTTTATCCCGCGATCGGGAGGTGAATCGTTGGAGGAATTCTCGCCCGGCTGCGTCACGGACGCTTGCGGCACTTCTGGCGATGGCGCTGCGAGTGGAACTGGATTCGCGGATACGGGCGAAGGTTTGGTTGGGGCGAACAAGGAATCATCAACCACGATGGTTTTCCAGTGCGGAGCCGGCTGTTTGGCCGCCTTCGCGTGCGATGCGGCCGGAACCGCGGGATGTTGCGCCGCCGCGGTTGGTGGCTGGCCGGGCGAAACCATGTTCTTTGCATTCGCGAATGTAGAGCGCCAAGCGGCGGACAGGTTCGGGCCAAAATGAAAGATCCCGAATCCGATCACCACAACACCCATGATGATCAGGGCCGATTTGCCGGGTTGGAAGCTCGCGGGGATGACTCCACTCAGCGTGCCCACCATCAGCAGCGCCGCCAGCAGGAACATTCCACCAATCTCGTAACTGATCGTTGTGAACATCCGCGTGGTCCGCGCCAAGAATATTATCGGCAGTTACCCCGAAAAACCGTCTCAATAACGGCAAGTCCCTTATCGTCTGTTACAGACATTTACAATGGAAAGGTTTGCTAGGCCCGATTGCGAAAACATTCGCTCTCGCCGATAATCTGATATTTGGCTGGGAGCGTGAATCGCAGCATGAACCACGACAACGCGCGGTTCCGGCTGTGGTCGAGAACACCTCCCAGCCACAGCGAGTCTAATCCCTATCGCTTCGGTTTGCTACTAGGATTTAAAGTGTCCTGCCGTACCGAACGCCGGGTGGAAAACTGTAGGTCAAAGCAGCCACAGATTATTCATTTGCGGTGACCGGCTAGCCCAATCCCCTAATCAAAAGATTTGACGGCGGCTAGCATGCGACCGCACTCGATCCCACCGGGTCCGGTATCTCCACGCCCATCTCAGCGGCCAGCCGGCGGCATTGCTCGATGTACTCCGTAAACTCACGCGTGTTCAATGCCGCGCTCGATTTCACCAGCACAAGCCCACCCTTCTCATTCGCTCGATCGCGAAGGAACCGATGCTTCAGCGCGTCATGCATCTCTTCGTCTTCGTATCCGCAAGATTCGGCGAGCAACGGAATGACGACTCCCCAGTAATAGCTGTTCTGGCTGAGCGAGCGGCTGTGGTGATGCTTGGTGAGTCTGAGCGCTACCTGTTTCCCTTCGAGTCGCGCCAGCAGAGCTTTGAACGATCCTGGGTAGTCAAGGCAGAGCTTGCCTTTCGCGACCATGCCCCGGAAAATTGGTGCGGGCTGTGACACGTCGATCAGTCTGTGGAAACCTCGTACCACCAGATTTTCGGCCCAACCGGGCGCCGCGCATGGTCCCCCAGGGCCACAGCGCGAGCCTCCACGGGATCAGGCGGACAGTCCTTCATCGCCTCTTTAGTCATCCATTCCTCGAATGGGACTTCCCGAATAATAAAGACTGGCTGATCCGGGTACAAAACGCCGTCGATATGGAGCGGCCTAGTGTACGTCTTGCCGATCTCGCGCGGCTCGTCAGTTCCCATGATCATAGCGGTATCCTTTCAGCCATTCAGGAAGGTGTAAGTGTCGTTCGGATTGCCGTGCCACCTGTCTTCCTTCGGTGGTTTCGCCTTTCGTCGCTCGACCGGATGCGCCACAGCCAGCGTGCGGAAGGCGTCCGCTCCGTGGCTGGCTGAATCGTGCAGCGGATCGCGTTTCACCACCCCGTTGGCGCTGGGCTTGCCCCATTGATACATCTTCAGCGCCCTCAAGCCTTCGGTACAGTTCTCCCGGTCGAAGTAGCAGCTCGGGAAGATGGTTCGCACCGCGTTGATTCCTTCATGCACCAGCATCTTCGGAGCAATCCGCACGTTCCGTCCGGCCGCGCGCATTAGCTGTTCGATCGACATGCTGCGATTCCCGGATAACCGGGCATGGATGATTGCGTCCACTCCATCGTGAGGCAGCCAATCCTGTCCGTACAGATACCCGCGCTGTTGCAACTGGATCAAGTAGTGCTCGATGGTTTTTCCATGACCGCTAAGGTAATCGATCAGTCGATACTGGCCGTTGATGACCTGGGCAAACCAGATTGCCGTCTCGTCTCCGAATCCCAGATCCCAGAACGTGTCCACTGGCTTGGTGCGGTCGCACGGAACTTGGGTGATGCGGTTATCGACTTCCGTTTGTGCGATTTCAGCGCCGTACACCGCGCCCTCAACAGACGATTGGGTCTCGCCTTCCCAAACATGCAGATACGCCTGGTAGTCAGTATCACGCAGGTGCTCAAGTTCTATCCGCAGTACCTCTGGAAACCACGGGTTGTCCCGCCAGGTGAGCTTCCTCACCACGGCGCCCGGTGGAGGATTGACCACAAAGCGTACGTAGGTCTCATCGGTTTCAAGTTCCGGGTTAAACGTGATCCAGATCTCGGAGCCTGGCTTGCGAATGGTCGGTATCAGCTTTTCCCACGTGTCCCTTGAGACGCTCTGCGCCTCTTCCACCCACACGATGTCGCATCCTTCGAGCGATTTGAAGTTGTTGATATTGTGCTTGAGGCCGTGAAAGATGAACTCGCTGCCGTTCTTTCCGAGGATTGTTGCCTGCTGGACGCGATACCAGTCCTCCAAGCCCAAGTCTCTGACCTGATCACCGAGCAGCGCATGAACACTATCGGCGATGCTCCGCTGGGTCTCGCGCGCGCACAGGATTCGCAGCGTACGTTGACCACCTTGAACCAGCGCCGCGCGCGCAAACCCCCAGGACTTGGCTGCGCCGCGGCCGCCCCAGGCGACCTTGTAGCGCGCCGGTTCAAAGAGGAAATCGAGCGCTTCGGGGAATTGACTAGCCATTGCCTGGGCGTACGAATTCAACCACCAAGTGAGCCTGGATCGGTTTCTCGGGATCGCCAACGACTTGTACCGCCTTCAGTTGTGGACGTTCGTATTTTGAAACCTCAGCCCACATCTTGGCCTTCAGCTCAGGTGAGATGATCTCTTTGCCGCTCCCGTAGCAGCTCAAGCATGTGCGCTCGCGAAGCTTGCCGGCGTCTGGGTCGCTAACGATCCATTCGCCATTTTCCGTGCGGCGCGCCGGCTGATACTTTGTCTTTCCGTTGCCATGGCACACCCCACACGGGACATCGCCGCGCGCTATGCGTCGCATCTCCTCCAGAGCGTCTTCGTTTCCGGCCGCCACCGAACGTTTCAGCCTGGTTGTTTTGTTGAGACTGCCGAGTTTTTTGCCGCCGGTCTTTTTGCCCGTCATCGTTGTCTAAATCGCGCTCTATCCGATTAGCCCCAAACTTGCTTCGGGCGCCGCGTCTTCCACCTCCGGCCAATCAAGGGTAATCAGCGGCCCGAGCGTTTTCGTTCCATCGCCACTCACGGCGATAATCTGTATCTCTGTCACCCTTTCGTGGGACTCGCTCTCTGTCGCTTGCTCATTCATAGGAAATCCTCCGGTGCTCTACTGCGTCATCGACTGCTGAAGCTGCTGCGCAAATGGCAGCGCTCCGCTATTCTTCAGCCGGTCCATGAGTTGCTGGCTTGGCTTTGAGGCTTCCAATTGCCGCAGCTCAAACATTGTTTGCCCCTGAGATTGAAGGCTGGGCGCATTTTCTCCAGCGGCCTTAGCTACCTGCTGCCAGTGAGCAGGCGTCATTAGCTTGGCCTCTTCAGAGCTGATGTTATTGTCGTTCAGAAATTTGGCCAGGCTTTGGGCTTTCTCGACGCGCGCCGCGGCTTCCCGTACCAACGGTGAAACCTCAGGATTTGAGAACGGGATGACGCTCGGCTGAGGAGCCGGGCCGGGTCCGAGTTGTCTTGGCCCACCGTAGCTCAACGGATCACCCGTGGTTACCGTGACCGCGCTCGTATCCGGTACCGGGCCGGCCTGGATTGGCTGTTGCGCGGCTGGTAGCTGGCGACTGGCCGGGAGCGAGCCAGCGGCAGGCTGATTGCCAAGCTGGATGTCGGTCTTGGGTGCCGTAGCCGGATCGAAAGCGTCGGTTACTCGTGCCATCGCAGCCGCGCGCGCGTCGGTAGCGGCATCGGATGCGGCTTGGATCTTCGCTGCAAGCGCGGCTCGGGCTCCCCGCCATGCGCCTTTCACCACAGGAGCCGCGGCACCTATCGCCGCCCCGGTAGCGGCACCGGGCATTCCCCCATAATGAGCACCAATCGCGCCGCCAGCCGCAGCACCGCTCAGGCTCGCCGGGAGCGGAATATCGGCTTGCACTCTGAGCGGACCCAAATGCACTGCTGGAAGTTTCGTTGGGGCGGAAGCTCCTTCTACGGCTCCCTTGGCAGCGCCCCTGACCGCTGTCGCCAAATCGCCCGCCTTGCTAGCGATCGCCTCAGGAACCCCGGGCGCTGCTGATACGACGGTCGCCAAGTCACCGAATAACTCACCCAAACCGCCCGCAACGTTTCCGCTTTTGGCTTTGTCTAAAGAAGCCTGCACGGATGGCCCCAGCACTGGAACCAGCGCATTGAATCCCCGGTCTATAGCGTCCCGGTAGTCGCCTTTGTCATATGACGCTTTGGCCTGCTGGAGCATTTGGGTGTGCGTATTGTAGGCGTCCTTGGCAGCCTGCACAATCGCTCCGGGTGCGGATGTTACGGCGTCAGAGATGGCCTGTCCAGGCGGCTTTGCGCCGTAACCGGCGAGCGTCTTGGCTGCGTCCACCGCGCCGCTTACGCCGGTCTTGTCCAGGAAACCTTTCCCGAATCGTTCCACCGAATCGAGCCAGCCGCCCGCCCCCATATCGGCTGGGCCTTCGTGTGAACTGAGTGGTGGAGGGGTGAAGCTGGCGGGCCCTTCGTGACTGCTGAGCGGTGGCGGTGCGAAATCTGCATCGGTGAGCGTGGCGGGCGCGGCGTCATAGCGCGCGAAATCGGCATCAGTGAGTGTGTCCGGCATTTATTTCTCGCGGTCCATGGAGCTCATAGAATCCCCTTATTGAAAGACATAACCCACCGGATTCGACCCGCCGCCCGAGTGCTGTAAAGGCCCGATGTCGATGTAACCCGTTCCGCCATTGTTGAGCGCGCCGGGGAAGCCGGCCGAGCGAGCTGCAGCACCGGCACCCGCTGTCGAATTGAGCGCGAAGTTAGCGCTTCCACCAGCTACGAACGGATCACCAGAGAGCGAGACATCGGTGGTCGAGCCGAAAGCAAAGTTGTGGCGCGATCCGCTGGTATTCGAGCCGAAAGCGTTCGCTGTGACGAATGGGATCACATTCGATGGCACGTTCTGATAGTCGATCCCATAGCCGCCGTTGCCGAAAAAGACATTGTTGTAGAGCGAAATTGGGCTACCGTTTGTTGAGCCGGTCGTGCCCTGCAAGCCGTCCCCGGTATTGTCGTAAAAGGCCGTGCTACTCACCGAAATCATCTTGCTTTGATCGTCCTGAATCGCGAGGCCAATGCCGTTTGAAGCGAGAATGGACTGCGTGACTACGAACGTAGCCGTCTGGTTGGATTGGATCGTCACGCCAGAAGTCGTGTTGCCGTGGATGTAGCTTCCCTGAATCCAGGTGCTCTGAGATGTCCAAATGCCGATATTGGTAGAATTCGCCACCTCTGAGTTGATGACAAAAAGTCCGTAGATCGGCCCGCCGGAGCTATCGTTTGAGCCGTTGATGGCGTTGCGAAAGCCGCTAAAGGAGCAGTTGATGATCATCAGCTGCTCGAAGGTCGTTCCCTGGACATAAATCCCGTCGTAGGGCGTCCCGGCGGTGTTGGTGAAAGTGAAATTCTCGAATAGAATCCCGTTGGTGTTGTTGTAGCCGCCCTCGATCAGGTAGGTTGAGTTTGTCGCCGTTGTCCAGGTTGCGCGGCCGCCGTCGCCCCGAGTGGACGTGTAGCCGATGAAATTCAGATTGCTGTTGGTCGATCCTTGCAGGCTTAACGTGGTGCTCACCGTGAGCGTGCCGGTTGCCTTCACCCAAATCGTGTTATAGGCCACGTAGGGGAGCGTTGCACCCGATCCGAGCGCCGAGAGCGTCGTAGCGAGCGCGCCGCCGATATTCATGGTTGCCCCGGTGAAGGTTCCGGGCGAACGATCGAGCGTGACGCTTGTAGCCGAGCCATAGGCGGTCACCTCGTACCAGCCGGTCGTAACGCTGGTTCCGGTCAGATAGATGATGTTGCCCTTGATGGCCGCCGTGAAAGCCGCCGTGGAACTTGTAAGCGTCGTTCCGCCGGTGCATGCGGCATCAGCCGTGCTAATGTTCGAGCCGGAGCTATTCTTGGAATTTTGCTGGGAGTAATCGGTTCCACCTGTGATAGCGGGGTCGTACCCGCCACCATTCGTGTCCGAGCCCACCGTGGGACGTACTTCCCATGCCGCGGTGGAAGCGATGGACGCATGGGCGAGCGTCGAGAAGAGCGCGAGAGCGGCGAGTATCCGAAGGTGTCGCATTAGTTGGCCGCTACCTCGATGTTGGCTGCGATCCATGTAACCGTCGAAGGCGAGGAGAGGACGAAACAGACCACCGTGTTCGCTGTCAGGCTGGTGGTCCATCCGGTAAGAGTGGAGTCCTGATATTTGACCGCGCTCGATAGCGCCGGGGTATCAGACGCCGTGATGGTCGAAGCGGAGCCGGGTCCGGTGTAAGAGCCATAGGCAACCGTACGCACGTCCACCGTAGCGCTGCCCGAAACGTCCGAAATCACGGTCGCCTTATTGATCGTTCCGCCATAATTGACTTGCGAGCAGCGCGTGACGGTGCCAGAGAGAGCCGCCCCGCCGCCGTCAAAGACCACAGAGACGGCTCTGAGGTTTTGGTTTGTGGTGGGGCCACCGCTGGATGCGTTGCCGGTCTGCCCGATCATCTGCATGTTCGTTCCATCGAACTGCATTTCCGTCCATCCGCCAACCAGCAAATCGTTTGCCACCAGGTTGGCTGAGCCCTGTTGTTTTTTGATCGTTGCAGCCGTTCCGCTGTTGATCGCGAGCGTCGCGCTCCCAGTGTTGGCAACGTCGGCCTTGAACCACACCTTGTCACCAGAGGCAAGCGAATAGGAAGGGGATGTGTTGCAGGTGTAGGCGGTGGCTGAGCCAGACGCAGCGATGCAGTCGAGCACTTCCGCTACGGAATGACCGCTTGCTCCGACAAGCTGCGAACTGCCATTGGAAGCTATCAGCGGTTGAGAGGCCGGAACGCCGTTGCCGTTGATCGATGTTGCATTACCCGAGCCAGGCGGGGCATCCCACGTTCCATCCGCGCGCAGATAGTTTGCCGTGCCACCGCCAGAAGCCGGGGCCAATCCCTGAAGAGAGGTGCTGAACGGATTCAAGAACGCGGTGAGCGTGGTTGCAGTGTACGAGGTACACCAAGCGCTTCCAGTCGAGCACGCCACGCCCACTCCTGGGTAGGTGAAGCTCCCAGACGGAACCGCCCACGTTCCATCAGCCCTCAGAAAGTTCGTGGTTCCGCCACCGGACGAAGGCGCCAAGCCTTGCAGCGAACTGGAGAACGGATTGAGGAACGCCGTGAGGGTCGTAGCCGTATAAGATGTGCACCAGGCAGAGCCTGTCGAACAGGCTACTCCAGCGCCAGGGTAGCCGATACCTGAAGGCGGGGTAGTCCACGTTCCATCCGCGCGCAGATAGTTCGCCGTTCCACCGCCCGAGGCCGGCGCCAATCCCTGAAGGGAGCTACTGAACGGGTTTAAGAATGCCGTCAACGTGGTGGCCGAGTACGAGGTACACCAAGCCGATCCAGTTGAGCAAGGGACCCCGGCGCCCGGATAAATCATTCCTCCCGAGGTGTGGCAGCCGCCATCGGCGCCAAGGTAATCCGTCCCAGAGCAGCCACTCCACAACCCGATAATTGCCGTCGCCGTCAACTGCGAAATGGGCGTGTGGCAATTGCCATCAAAACCTAGGTATTCCGTTCCCGAGCAGCCGGTCCAGTTAGCCACTACATCGGCGTATCCAGCGTTCCCAATCACCATTGCCGCGGTGAACTTCGCCAGCTTCCCAGCCGTACCGGAGCCGGTGATTGGAGAGCCAGAGCTGGTGCAGATCGAAGACCACAGCACATATCCGCCGCTGAAGCACAGCGCCGAGTTCGCATTGCTCAAGGGCGGTGCCAGCGACGTGACTGGAATCAGCGACGGTGGAGGACTCGGCAGGGCCCGTACCATGTTCAAATCAACCGGAGAGCCGGAAGATGGAACATTCCACGCTTCGCTCGTAGCTGCGCATCCTGCGGGTTGCAGGTTGTAGCGAATGCCGTAAATGCCCGCCGCTGGAGTCAGATTGGTGTTGGTCGGCACCAGAGCTACGCTGAAGTTGCCGGTGGAGTTGACCGCCGTAGAGAGAGTGCCGGCCTTAATCATGTAGGCGTCTTCAGAGTAGAAGTCTGGCCATGAGATGGTGATCGTTCCAGAGCAGTACGTGGGCCCGCCCACGGCCATAAAAAGCTGATCCGCAACCGTGGTTGTAACAGGAGTCTGCGCGAGTGCGGCGCCTGCGGTTGCCACGACCAAGAATGTGAGTTTGCGCAGCGTGAGCATGGTGATTTTAGGGCTTTTCTTCCTTGAACGAGAAGACTTTCAGCTCGCAATCTGGGGCCGCCGGCGTGCCATTCCAGTTTTCAACCGCCAGACCGTAGCGCCTCGTTCTGGAGTTCGAAGGCTCCGTGAAAATCTGCGTCCATGCGATCCCGTCACTCGACACAGAGTAGGCGCGGATTACTTTGTTTTCCGAGACGCGCTCCCAAGCAATCCCACCAACGAATGGGAACGGCTGAACGAGATCGGCCCCATTCACGGCGTCGACAATTAACAAGCGGCCCCGGTGAAGGCTCGGTTGAACGCCAAAAACCACGCCGTGAGGCTGAGATTTTTCGGCAAGCCATATGCCGCCGATGCAATCGTTGCGGGATTCAACCGAAAAGGCGGTCGTTAGCGTGAAGAAATCCGCCGGTTTCCGCTTTTCCATCACTGCCACGCGGCCGAGTCCACGCGGATCTCGCTGGTTGAGGATTAGCTCGACGCCCGGCGCTGGATCGCGAACGATGGCCGTTCGGCGGTCCGGCTCGAATGGATCGAACGTTTGGAGCTGGAGCTTGGCGGTGGGCTGCGCGAACGCCGGCGGAAGTGCAGCGAGTAGCAGGAGTAGTGCGGCGCTTTTCACAGCCTGATTCCCGCGAGCTCCAGACCGTTGTCTGCCGCCAATTGCGTGATTTTCTTCTTCTCGGACTCGATCGCGCCGATGGCGGCCGCGATGCGTTCAAGCTCCTCTTGGCTCGCTTCCACATGCCCGAGTTCGATATCGGACAGCCGCGAGCGGCCAATTTCGGCCCGCTTGGCTACGGCGTGCCCTGGTATGTCCGCTGCGTTGCGTTTAGCTCTCAGATTCGCGGCTGTTGACATCAATTTTCTCCCAGACGGATTTCCGTCTCCGTGCTCTATGAGGAGCGTAGAGCAAAAACAGAAAGAAGTCGTCTCGTTTGGAGTTCCGCGGGTTCCGCCGGAACTTGAAGAAAGTCTCGCGGAACTTTAGAGCAGGTTAGTCGGGCAGTTGTTCGGGTGTTAGATCAAGCGCCTGGGCAATGGCTTCTCGGTTCTTGTCGGTGATCTTGACCCTGGTTCCATCGAGATATCGGTAAACGGAGTTCTTCCCCACGCCAGCTTCCGTGACCAGGCGCCCAGGCTTCCAACGCTTTTGCTGAAGAATTGGATTCACCACTGCTTGCCGTCTCGCAGCACGTTCGGCGAATACCTCGGCATCATCCCGACTTTTCGCAGTGGGCTGCTTATCTTGCGAAGTGACCTGCCGCGGAACAAGCTGAGCGGCGCGCGGGCGCGCCTTCTCTTCGAGGAAGGAGTTGCGGATCTCGCGATACTTCTTCCAGAGTGGCGATGCTTCCATTTCTTCCCGCACGGCGTCCGTGATTTTCGGCCTGCTCCCCTCCATGTACATGAACGTGTACGGCTCCCCCACCAAGTTGTGATCTGCTTCTCTCGTGAGCCCCAAAAGGCACTCTTCGCACACGGCATTGAATTGCTGAACGCTTGTGCACACCGTTGCCGCACGCTTGGCAGATGCAAAAAAGACGCTGAGGATGCGCTCGATTTGCGCCGCCGGGGGAATGACACCGCGAACCTTCTTGCTGGCGGCCTCAACGCCGGCGCGATCTCGTTCGAGCTCGATTTCGGCCTGGATCGATTCTGGGAATTCTTTGAGGTAGTCCATCATGATCGCTCCTTAAGCGAATAACCTTGACCACCTGCCGAAGCAGGGCCGCCACTCGCCAAGGTCGCGAGCCTTCCCGCTGATGGATCAAACCAGCAGTAGGCGGCCACAAACAGGGTACAACATTTTCATCCCGCGATGTTCCAAGGAGGCGCCCCAGACCGGTCCCAGGAGTTCCGGCGGAACCCGCGGAACTCCAAACGAGACGACTTCTTTCTGTCCACATTGCATACTTCGAGCATGGCAACCACACCAGTCAGCAACGAACGTGAGCCCGCTCAATTTGCTAAACCCGCCGAAGCCGCGCTTTTTCTCGGACTTTCAAAGTCTATGGTGCTGAAACAGGTAGGCCAGGGCCAGATACCAGCAAGACGTTACGGCCGTGCCGTTCGCATTCCCTGGGAGTGGCTCCTAGCCCAAACAGGGCGGAATTAGAGAACCTGCACGGTCCCGAGGTCGCAAATCCGTGAGACCGTGCAGGCTGAAAGGATCTTTCATGAACAGGGTACCCGAACTCTCAGCCTTGCGCACCGATATCTCCGAATTGATTCGCCGCGCTGAGCATTCTTTGGGCGTGAACGGCGCCAAAGCCGTGACGCTGCCCATGCTGGCCGCCTACCAAGAGGTGATCCGGCTTGGACGCGAAACACCATCGCGCGCCTGGACCCCTCGTAGCGAATTGCTGGCATGCATCCCGGTACTGTTGCGGCGATGCCAATTCCGTCTCGCCTGGCGGTGTATCCGCGAGGTGTTGCGCGGCGATGAGCAAAAGCAAAATATGGCCCTCGACGCTGTGCTGCTTCACGAAGAAGCGGAGAGGAGGGCTGATGTACGCCAAGATCTTTAGCCAAATCCTTGAATCGAGCCTCACCGAGGATGTTGTCACGCGGCATGTCTTCATGGATTTACTTCTGCTTTGTGATCAACAGGGGGTGCTAGACATGACCTTCCAGGCAATCGCCCGGCGCACCTTGAACCAGGAAGACGTGATTCGAGCCGCCATCGCGAAGCTGATGTTACCCGACGAGGAAAGTCGAACAGCCAAACACGAGGGTCGAAGGTTGATCCCGCTCGATGATCACCGGAGCTGGGGATGGCAGATCGTCAACTATCGAAAGTACGCTGACACACGGGATGCAGAGTCCAAACGAGAACACAACAAAAACTATTACCAAAACATCACCAAGCCGAAACGTTCCGCCAAACAACAGAAAACAAACATGTCAGCCGCTGAAAGTCTGAATTCAGAAAAGTCAGCCCCTCATACTCATACTCATACTCATACTCAAAAAAACCTTTCTGCAGCTCGCGCTGCAGGTTTGTTGATTTCAGCTGAAAGTCAGAACCAGCCCCTCGATGAAAACCTACCATTCGACACGTTGGATCAGCTTCCCGAGACGGACTCTATAACAAAACCGTGTTCCGCCGGCCAGCGCACGAACGGCACAGCGCACCACGCCGTACTAGTTGCAGTCGCCGGATCAATCCACGCCCGCCATCCCAGCGCGCACGGCCGCCGGGATTGCAGCGTTGCGGTAGTCGAGAAGCAGCTCGAAGCCATCCTGAAACACAAACACATTCCGTCTTGCGAGCGCGAGAGCTACCTTCGGTGCGTCGATGCCAACCACGCCAGCATGTGCGCGTCCGAGCAATGGACCAAGAACGGTGGCGAGTTCGCGAAAAGTCTGAGCAACTGGTTGGCGCCGACAAAAGAACGCTACGACGTGAATCCGGCGGTGAACGATCCGGGCGATAGTCCACGGAGGCTGATGGCATGAACTTCACTCCCGCTGAAGTGGCCGCCTACTACCGCTCGCGCGTTCCAGCGTTGCAAATCACGAGTCATCGAGAATGGCGTGGCCCGTGCCCGGTTCACCAGGGCAAGCGCGATAGCTTCAGCGTGAATTCTGAGACCGGTCTTGCTCAGTGCCACAGCGAGTGCGCCCGCGGCTGGGACATTGTCGCGCTTGAGATGGAGCTCGGCGCGCTGGACTTCCCGAAGGCGAAGGCCGCGGTGTTCCAGATCGTCGGGCGCCCGGATGTCGCCTGGGAAGACCGCGACGTTGAGGCGGCGTATGACTATCGCGATGAACACGGAGCCTTGCGTTACCAGGTAGTCCGCCGCTATGGGAAGAAATTCCAGCAGCGTCGGCCGAACGGACAGGGCGGTTGGATTTGGAATTTGGGCGAAGCCACGCCATTGCCGTACAACCTACCGAAGATCCTCAAGGCCCAGCTCGTCGCTGTGGCGGAAGGCGAGAAAGACGCGGGAAACCTGACACGGTTGGGCATGCCAGCCACGTGCAATAGCGGCGGCGCCGAAAAATTCAGGCCAGAACTCGCGCGATGGTTCACTGGGAAAGACGTAGCAATTTTCCCGGACAACGATGAACCGGGCCGCAAGCATGCCGCGATAGTTGCCCGCACTTTGCATCCCGTCGCGCGCAGCGTTCGCATCGTGGAAATCCCGGAGCTTCCTCTCAAAGGCGATGTGAGCGACTTCATCGCGAAGGGCGGCACACTCGATCAGCTCAACGCGCTGTATGTGAAGGCCGCCACATGGTCGCCAGACTGGGATTTTCCCGCCTCGCTCCCGCACGAAAACGAGCGCTATGTTCGGACGCTTCAAGACGAGATCGAAGCCGCTGGCGGGATCAATGCGTTTTGGGATCTTGCGAGGTTCGCTGGCCTACCTACGCCGTTCGCCAAACTGAACCGCATCCTGGCCGGTGGGATGCGTGGTGGCGAGGTATACGTGTTAGGGGCGAACCAGGGCGCCGGCAAGACGAGTCTCGCCCTGCAATTCGCGATTGCGGCGCTCTCTGGTGGCTCGGGTGTGCTGATCTTCTCGATGGAGATGAACCACCGCGCCGTGTTTCAGCGTATTTGCGGGATCGAAGCACAGGTGGACCTGGCTTTGTACCGTGAGGCTCAGCGCGAAAAACGGGAGAGCCGAGAAGATCGATTCAGGCTGAGCCGTGCCACAAGTGAACTTGCCGCCTGGAAGCTTCTGGTTTCGACCAAGCCGGCCGTAACTCCCGAGCACATCGTTTCGGAAACAAAGCGCCTGGCCGCTCGGAACCCTATCTCGCTCGTCATCGTTGACCACATGCAGCTCATGGGCGCGGATCGCGAGACCCGCGGCGATTACGAGAAATTCACGGCGATCAGCCGGGCAATGAAACAGACCGCGATGGAGGTTGGCGTTCCGCTGCTCCTCGTCTCGCAAACAAGCCGCTCAAATTCGCGTGAGAAACGGGGTGAGCTGGACGTATCGGACCTGAGGGGATCGGGCGCCATTGAGGAAGACGCGGCCGCGGTGTTCCTGCTCTACGAGGATCGAGACGATGTCAAAGCCGCGCAGTCGATCGACGATGGACGGCGCTACACCAAAGGGCCGCTCAAAACGTTTCTGAAGATCGGCAAAAACCGCTACGGCGAACAAGGCCGCTGCATGCTGCTGATGCACTACAAAGGCGAGACGCGATTCGAGGCGCCGGGTGAGGAGCAGCGGCAATGAACGCCAAGCGCAAAGGCACGCGAAACGAGCATCGGAGCATTCAACTCCTGGAACGCAGTGGTTACCGATGCTCCAGAAGTGCAGCTTCGCTCGGCGTCTGGGACATAATCGGCGTAGGCCCGCTCGATGTTGTACTGGTGCAGGTAAAGACTCGCGACTGGCCAGGCACTTCCGAGATGGGCAGCCTGAGGGCGTTTCCGGCGCCGGCAAACTGTCGCAAGTTGGTTCACCGCTGGCGCGACGGCAAGCGCGAGCCGGATGTTCGCGAGGTGGTGGCGTGACCACGATCAGCGCATCGCAGAATAGCACCGCTGACTCTGCTACCATATCGCGGCAAGAGGCAAAGAACGTGTTGCGGCCGACTGCACGGAAGACAACGCCACGGATCGACCCTGGAATCAAGTCCTGGATCGATAATGTGATTGTGCCCGCGCTGGTAGACGAGTGGTTTTCTTCCGAGGATTCAAAAGCGGCATGATCCCACGCGAGGGGCCGCTCCGATGCGCCATCTACGCCCGCTATTCTTCGGATCTCCAGAGCCCTGCATCCATTGCCGATCAGATTCGAAAGTGCCAGGAGTACGCAACCCAGCAAGGCTGGCGGGTCCTACCTGATCACGTTTACACCGATGCCGAAGTTTCGGGCGCTGGTGTCGATCGACCTGGCTTACAACGGCTGCTTGCAATAATTCCCCAACGCCCGCGCCAGTTCGATGTGCTCTTGATCGATGACACAAGCCGCTTGGCGCGGCGGCAGGCAGACCAAACGAACATTGCCGACCAGCTCCGGTTCGCGGGCTTTCGCTTCGTGGCGGTTTCTCAGGGAATCGACAGCGCGAGCGAGCAGGCCGAAGTCCTCATGACGGTGCACGGCTTGGTGGACTCGTTGTACATCAAAGAGCTCGCGAAGAAAACCCATAGGGGCCTCGAAGGCCGGGCGCTGGAAGGGTTTCACACGGGCGGCCGATGTTTCGGGTACCGCAATGAGTCCACGCCGGAGGGTGTACGACTCGCCGTCGATCCGGCTGAGGCCGCCGTTGTGGTCAGGATCTTCGAGCTTTCGGCGAATGGGATGGCCCTGAAGTCTATCGCCAAGACGCTAAATGCAGAGGCGGTGCCACCACCTCGCTTGCGTAAGGGAAAGACACGGGCAACCTGGTGTCCAACGGCAATCCGAGCGATCCTTCGCAATTCCATCTACGCTGGAAAACAGGTCTGGAATCGCTCAAGGTTTGTGAAGCGGCCCGGCACTAACAAACGCGTTGCGCGGCCACGTCCCCAAAGCGAATGGATCACCGCGGAGCGCCCGGAGCTTCGCATCGTTCCCGAGGATCTCTGGCAGCGAGTACAGGAGCGCCAGCGTCTCGTCAAGGAAATCTATGGGCGTGCTGGCGCCGGAATTCACAAGGCTAGTTCGAGCGAGTACTTGTTAACCGGCCTTTTGAAATGCGACTTGTGCGGAGCCAATCTGATCATTGTGGCCGGCAAAGGAAGGAAGACCAAGCGGAAGTATTACGGCTGCTCGCAACGGTTCAACCGTGGCGCGTGCTCCAACAGCCTGACGATCCGCCAGGATGTTCTTGAGCGTAACTTCTTCGCTGGACTCCAGCGCACGGTTTTGACGGACGAAGTGATCTCGTACACAACAAAGGAAGTGACCCGCCGAATCCACCGCCGTCAGGCTCTTGTATCTACCAACAGCACGAAGACGTTGGATCGGCGGCGGGACCTGGAGCGAGAGCTTGAGCGGCTCGTGATGGCGATCGCCAAAACCGGCCATAGCGATGCGGTCATACAGGCGGTTGCGCATCGACAGCGCGAACTGGATCAGCTTACGCAGGAGTTGACGCCGGCGAGTGGCACCAGCATTGAGCTACGCCCCGCCAATATTCGAGAATTCGTGACGCGGCGAGTGTCGGACCTACTCGGCTTACTGAGCGTGGATACATCCAGGGCGCGCGCCGAGCTTGTCAAACACACTCGCGAGATCCGCATGATTCCAGAAAAGGGCGATGACGGGCGTTCATACTATGTCGCTGCTGGTGGATGGGACCTGATGGGTGGGCGGTTACTCTGGAATGGTTGCGGGGGATGGATTTG
>QGNH01000191.1_pt1 | contig 20666 bp, 36 predicted proteins | sample 1735481 | NCBI WGS metagenome assembly QGNH01 (sample SAMN09239004, study PRJNA386568) | Viral metagenome, whole genome shotgun sequencing project.
CGTTACGGTTTCCCCATCGGGGGCGTCAAATACATTCACAACGACTGTAGCAGGGAGTAGTAGCACTAATTTTGTGGCAACAGCAACAGGAGGAACTCCTCCTTACACATATCTCTGGAATAGGCAGCCCGTCCCGCCTCCGGGCCTCGCATTTTTAGGAACCACAACAAATACCCTAACTTTGTCTGGATTCTGGAACGCAAATACTGCCGCACACTATGTGGAGAATTGGGATGTTTTAGTTACCGATTCCTTGGGAAATATGGCGTCCTCCTCACTATTTCAAGATATTTTGATACTAAATGCCCCGGACATGTCGGCAACGATTACTGGTGGGGGTTCCTTCATAATTAGTCAAGGACTAGGCACCCAAACCTCTACAACTCCGGTATCGGTTAATGTTACCGGGGGAAATGCTCCTTATACTTACCTATGGTCTTTTGTTTCCCAGACGTACACCCCACCCCCCACTTCCCCTTTCTGGAATTCTTTAGCCTTCTTTTCTTCTACCTCAGTACCAAACCCTAAAATTGGGATTAGTTATACGAGGCAGATTAGAAATCAATTTTTTGTGGCTAATGTGATTGCTAACGTTCTAGTGACAGACAATAGTGGCAATACAACCAATGCCCAAGCTAACGTAATCATAAACATAGAATAATGGGTACATCCGGTTTTTATACTTACTCGATCAATCGAGACACACTGATAAATTCTGTGTTTCGTACTTTGGGCGTCTTTAACAATGACGCGCCTGCGCCACCGACTGACATTCAGAATGCGTCAGAGGCGTTAAATCTCATGCTCAAGGCATGGATGGCCGATGGCAGGCCTCTTTGGTGTATGGCCGACATAACCATCCCATTGATTCTAGGACAAGGCGGCCCTGGGCAGCCCTATGTTCTCGGGGCAGGGGGTATCTTCTCCACCTACAAGCCTTTGAGAATCCAGTATGCACGACTGCATTATGGGGCAACCAATAATGATGTGCAGTTAACTGAATTATCGAGAACCGAATATAACTTGCTTGGGTCAAAGACTAGCTCTGGAGTACCTAATTCTTTCTACTGGGACCCCCAAACAACGTATGGAAATCTACAAGTTTATGTAGTCCCTGACGCATACAACGCAACCAACAACACTATTATCCTAACAGTCCAGCGCCCTATCCAGGACATGACAAGTGCGTTAACAGACTTCGATATGCCTATCGAGTGCTTGAATGCCGTTAAGTGGTGTTTGTGTGATGAATTGGCTATGGAGTACGATATTCCCGATACTAAGACTGCGGTAATCTCAGCTAAGGCGAAACGCTATTTTAGTGCCCTCTGGGACTTTAGTGTGGAAGAAGCCAGCACGTCATTTCAACCGGACATGACACGTCGATAATGCCGATTGAAAATATCACATTAGCACAAACCATAGGCTCTAGAGACAGTAGCCTACAGTTTGATTCGTTGCTGATGAACTGCTACCCGGATAAATCTATATCGGACGGGGCTAATGTTGTTCGTAGATTTGGTTTAAGCAAGAGTAGTTCTTTTACGGCAGGAACGGCATTGGGGTTGTTTACGTTCCAGAATCAGACTGTTACGGTAATTGGCACAGCCTGCTATTTGGGGGCCACTAAGCTAAGCACGGTAGATTCGTCTAGCCCATATCAGTTTACGATTACTCTAGGGGATACTGGGTTTTTCCTAAAGAACAATACCCATGCCTACTTTGCCCAAAACGTTTCCGCCGGGCTAACAAATGGCTCTACGGCTGTAACTTCTTCGGCCCTCTTTGGGGCCGTAGCCACTGGGGACTCAGTCATTGGCCCAGGAATTCCGGCCAATACCACCGTCACGGTCAATAGCTCTTCTTCTATTACACTAAGCAATGCGTACACAGGCAGCACAGGAATACAAACCCTTACCTTCTTTGGGCCAGTCACCGATGTCAACTATCCCGCTGTTACCGTTCCAGGGGTTAGCTACATTGATGGATATGTGTGTGTTATGGGCCCTTTGGGGAAGATTTGGAATTCCCAAGTCGGAACCCCTAGAACTTGGGGAGCGTTAAACTTTATTCAGGGAAGTTCAAACCCGGATAGTGGGGTAGCCATATCGAACTACCTGAATTACGTTATAGCTTTTTGTCAGAACACAACATCGGCATTTTATGACGCCGGGAATGCGATTGATTCCCCCCTGGCCCAGAATACAAATGCGATAAATAATGTTGGGTGTGCTTCCGCAACGAGTGTTGTAGCGACAAAAAATACGATATTTTGGATTGGGCAGACCAAGCAACGCGGGCGTAGTGTTTATATCATAAACAACAACATCCCCACGGCAGTTTCCACTACTTACATTGATCGTATTTTATCGGCAGATACCCTAGTTGGAGTCAGTGCCTTGTTCATAGAATTGGACGGCCATCAACTTTATGTGCTGACCTTGCCGGTAAGTAATTTTACCCTAGTTTATGACTTGGCTACTAAGGAATGGACCACATGGAGTAGTTCTACCCCAGGCACGCCACAAACCTCCACAAGCACTGTGGTTATGAACAATGTGGTGATGGTGATTTTGCCGAATCATGGTCTCTCTAATGGGTCGATTGTCAACATAACCGGGACGGCAGCACCACAGTATTTAGGCACGCGGCTTATCAATGTACTAGATATCAATACGATCTACTACTCTGTTGGCGAAAACCTGACAGGTGGTTTGGATGTTGCAGTCAGTCTTTCATATGCTGTGGACGATGAACCAATTGAAGTGTCGGCCCCAGGGTCTCTCGGCACATTAACCGTAACCCCATGGATACAGAATTACTTTAGGGCTTTATATTACACCTACGCCAATGGCTTAGATTACTTGCTAGATGCCACGAATGGGGTAATGTACACGACTAATGAGGGCATTGCCAGTGACAACGGGAACTTCATTTACACGTCTATCCGAATGGAGAACTGGGACGGAAAGACTAATGTGCATAAGTTTTGCCCTTCCATAGAGATTGTTGGGGACAAGTTTGCAGACACGGCGTATCTAGGTTTTTCAGACGACGACTATCAGACGTTCTCTCCATTCCGTCCGGTTAATCTTGAGTCTCAACGCTCCCAGGTAAGACGTTGTGGCAGATTTAGACGCAGAGCGCATCAGATCATTTACATAGGTGCTTTTCCAGTCAGGTTCTATAGGTTACAAGTTGAACTCAAGCCAGGGAAACAATGAAGAACTTTCTTAAGATTGCACAGAATGTTGATGTAATGCCGCTGTTACTAGCCATTGCAAGACAGCCTGAGTTGTGGAAAGAAGATACATACCTACGGGATTATCCCCAAGGCCCATTTGCACAGATTGAAACGATCATGCTGCGCTTCCCTGTTAAGAGCGTGGTAGAGACAGAGGAAGCACTAAAGCAGCACCTAGTTCATTACGATCAGCATGAGAACATAGATTATCCGGCCTACCACAAGTTACATGAGGCTAGGCCCATCGTAATGAATCTCATGGCTTATGTTAGGGGCGAGCGGCTTGGTCGGGTGATGATTAACAAGATTGCTCCGGGGGGTAGGATTTTCCCACATGCGGATAGTCCTGTCCATGCAGAGTATTGGACCCGCTTTCATGTATGTCTACAATCCTCCCCCGGATACATCTTTCGTTGTGGGGATGAGCAGGTTTTCATGCGTGCTGGTGAGATTTGGTACTTCAATAATAAGCTTGAGCATTCCGTAGAAAACAATGGCGTAGACGATAGAATTTCAATGGTGGTCGATATTAGGACAAGCCGTTGATTACCTTTTCGGTAGAGGAATGGGAAGACACACTCCCCGAGTTAAAGCCGCTGTTCCCAATCCATTACAAGGAACTGGCCCTTAATCAAGACGTAATTCCTCTTGACCCTCAGTGGGACGTTTACTCAGACCGCAATGCTAATGGTCAATTGATGTTGGTTGTGGGTCGAGAAGATGGGTATGTGATTGGATATTTCATTGGTTTTGTTATGCCAAGTTTGCATTACAAGACTAGCTTGACTCTAACGATGGACATATTTTATATCCATCCAGAAAAAAGAAAAGGGCGTTGCGGCATAAAGTTGTTTCAGGCCGTTGAAAAAGAAGCCCGACGCAGGGGCGTCCAAAGGATGCTGGTCGGTTCAAAGATGCACAAAGACGCATCGGTATTGTTTAAGTACCTAAAGTATGAGCCGATCGAGACATACTTTAGTAAGATGTTAGGGGAATAAATTGGTTATTGCTGCTGGTGTTGCTAGTACTGTTGCGGCAAGCGTGATTAGCTCTGCTATGGCTCCCTCGCCCTCTGGTGGCACGTATGGTGGACAGGCCATCCAAGGGGGCATACAAGCCGCAGGGGGTGCATTGTCTGCCAAGGATGCACAGACCTTTGGACAGCAGGAAATGCAAGTTGCCGACCCCTTCCAACAATATCAGCAAGGGTTTGGTAAGCAATTAAATACCTTGGGGCAAAGCCCATCAGCACTATTCTCTGACCCGGTGTATCAGGCAGAGGCACAACAAGGCGAACAGGGTGTGCAACGCCAATTGGCCCAGACCGGGCAGTCCCTTAGTGGTAATGCATTATCTGCTTTGAACCAGCAGAATATGGCGAATTCCAGTTCCTACTACAACAACCGACTGTCTCAGTTGGAACAGTTGTCAGGACAATCCCAATCTAATCTTGGGGCTGCTGCCGCCGCCATGAGCAATACTTATGCAAATGTCAACTCGTCCTATAACCAAATGGGGCAGGGAGTAGGGAATTTGATTAGTGGTCTAGGGGGCATGGCTAGTAGTGCTTTTGGAAGTGTTGGAAATCTTTTTAGTGGTTTTGGTACAGGGGCGCCTTCTTCGGCGGGGTATGATGCAAATACGGGATATTCTACTGCTACTGGTTTTGACCCTACCTATGGCACAGGCGGGTCTAGTTTTGGTGCTGACTATTCCACGTTTGCGGGCTAATAATGGCTAATAGTTTCCTCGGCTCGGCTTTGCTTGGGCTTTCCAATGGGGTTCAACAAGCCCAGGACGATAATCAGCAACGTGCTTACGTAAAGCAAGCACAAACCATGCAATTGCAGAAAATGGCTTTGATGAATAAAGAGAGCGATCTTACTATTCAGGAAAAGCAAGCACAGTTATCCGACGATCAATACATGGCTCAGTCGATGGCTTCCATGGGGAAAAACCCCAATGATCCTAGCACTGGCGTGCAATCCGTTACAGGCCAACCAGTATTTCAAACACCTCCCAGCACACCACAAGTAGCTCCCCAGGCACCGAGCCAGATGGGGAATAATGGGCGTTTACCGCAACAGAATAACGCAGTCCAGTCGGCTCCTAATTCGCCGGGGGCGGGTGCGGCAGGATTTGCAGGGATAAATGCTCAATCACAAGCATCTTATAATTCCCCGGCAGTACAGAATGATACAATCTCATTGCTCCAAAATGAATTGTCTAATAAGAAAGCGGCCTTAGCGTCTTCCACAGACCCGACACAAAAAGCGCAGTTGGAACAGGACGTTGCTGCTGTTACCAAGGAACTTGCAGCTAAAGGCGGTCCAAGACAACTACCCCCAGGTATTGCCACATCCCAAGCCAATGCCGTGGAGAATAAGAAAGACGCGGGAATACCTGTATCTGCCCCTGAGTTGGGCCAAGCGGCGAATTCTCAGATGGCTATGGCTAATTCGTTTGAGAAATTGGCAAACAAAGCCTACGCAGACGGCCATCCTAAAGTAGGCGCAATGTATCTCGCAAAGGCCAATGCGATAAAAAAACAAGCCTTGGATTATGCTAAAGGGAATATAGACATTCGCACTAAACAAAACGCCGAAGTCAAGGATGTTGTGGGGTCAATTGATCCTGAGAATATGACGCAGAGTGATTACAGTGACATGCAACGCGAATTGTCACAGAACCCCGTCTTTGCAGAGAGATTTACGGCCCTTGGCTTGACCGGGAATATTGACAATGACAGAAACAAATTAGCACAATTCGCAAGACAATCTGAAACCAAAGCACAGTCCGATACACATGACGTTGCATTAAGCACTCTTAAACTTAATCAACAAAAAGCAAAAGATTTAGCTGAGGCGCGGGCACAAAGGAACAAACAAATACAGCAACAAGAGGACCAGCAGTCCGCTGAAACCATGACTCCAGAAGCGGTCCGAGATAATGCTTATATCTCGTTAGCGACCGGGAAAGTGCAAAGTTTTGGTTTCGGTGCTGCCGGGAACATGAACAGGGTGGCAATTCTCAATGAACAAACCAAAATACGCAAAGAATTGGGTCTAAGTGAAATTGATATGGTGGATCAGCGTACCCGCTACCACGCAATGTCTATGGCTTTGAACAATGAAGAAAAGAGGTTCCAGGCTGCTCAAGGGAATGAGCAAGCGGCTAATGCGGCTGCTAATCTGGCCCTGAATGCTTCACAAGCCTATGACCGTATTTCTAATGTGCCTTATCTTGAGAAGTTGGCACAAGAGGGCAAGAAATCATGGGTAGGAGACCCCAATCTTACGCAATTGCAGAACTACGTTAGTACCTTTGCCGAGGAATATGCCAAGGTCTTGGGGGATGTTACCGGAGCAGGGGCTTCTACAGACTCCATGCGGGATGAGGCTCACAAACGTCTTGAGTCCTCTATGAATCCGGCGCAGTTCAAAGCCGCTGTGGAAGGGATGCAGAAAGAAATGCAGCTTCGTCTACAGGCTAAACAAGGAAATATCACAAATCTTGTTAAGGCCACCCATCTGGCCGGGGCACCACAAGCCCCGGATAAGGGCACTGTCCAAGACGGATATGAATTTCAAGGTGGTGATCCTGCCAACAAGAACAATTGGGTTAAGAAATAATGGCCGGTCCTTGGGAAAACTATCAGACTCAAACACCGCCCGCTAGTGGAGGGGAGGGCCCTTGGGCTAAGTATGGCCCTTCGGCGGCTGCGCAACCCCAAAAGACTACCCCCCTAGTGGATGATAAGGGATTTTCTACCCAAGCCGCCATAGATCAAATTCCGGGTGGGGCCGAGACACAGACGGGGGCGGGGGATGTTAATAACGAAAGCCTTGGAACAAAGGCTAAAGGTGTTCTTGAGGCCGGGCGGGGGTTAGTGCAAAACTCCATAGCAGGGACACTCGCCGGGATGAGAGAGGGTTCCGCTAGAAACCCCGAAGCGGTGAAAGCTGCCGATAAAATAGAGGCCAAACTAGGGTACACCCCCAGCACCAAAACAGGGCGGGATATCCTCTCTAAAATTGGGGATGTTGCCCAATCCTCTGGAATTCAGGCTCTTGGGCCTATGACGGGGGTTTTAGAAGAAGCCTCATCCGCAGCAATGGCCTCAAAACAGGCGCTACGGGCCGCAACGGAGTCCGGCATAGGTCAGGTAGGGTCTGTGGCTGGGAAGGCCGTAAAAGCCGTTCTACCAAGCCTCGATCCTGAAACTAAGCTTTTGGCCCAGAAAGCTATAGAAAATGGCATTCCTCTTCGTGCCGATATGTTATCAAACAATCGGTATGTCAAGATTTTAGGAGAATTCCTAGACAATGTACCTATGTCGGGGTCGAAAAAGGAAGAACGCGTAACTGCTTTCAATAAATGGGTTGGAAAGACAATCGGGGCGGACCCCAAAGCCGAAAGAATAACCCCAGAAGTGTTTACTAAAGCGATGGATCAGGCCGGTTCTAGAATTGGGGAAACTTATTCTACTAGAACCCTTCCCGTAGATTCGGAACTCATAGACACAATTAACAAGCATTTGGCAGCCACAGCTACCGAAACCCCGGCCAACACAAAGGTTATTCAAGGGTGGGTCGATGCTCTAAAGAGTGTTGTGCAGAACGGTGAGATTCCTGGGGAAGCATTAAAGAAGTGGAATTCTGCCATTGGACAGGCTGCGCGGACACAGCAAGAGGGGGCGTTACGGCTTGCCTTGGGGAATCTACAAACCGATTTAATGACTCAATTTCAGAAACAGCTTAAGGGAAATGATCTAAAGAACTTCAAAACTGCCCGACGACAATATGCGAATGGTATGACTATTCTTCCCCTTGTTTCTAAGGATATCGGGAATGGCATTTCCCCAGGAAGTCTAATGGGAGCGGTTACGTCTAATTCGGCCAGTAAGCGCAGGATGGCCTTTGGCCGAGCCGGGGACTTAGGGGAGGCAGCTAGGGTCGGTAGCCGTTTCTTGAAAGAGCCTCCTTCTTCGGGCACGGCAGAACGAAATGCCGCTATCCGTATGGCAGAAACAGCGGGGGCGGTTGGGGCCGGGGTTGCTTCCCCGACTATAGCAGCGGCAGGGGGGTTGGGGTTATATGGAATTGCTAATCTAGTAAATCGCCTAGGTCCAAAGTTTGCAAAGTCTTTAGCGGGGAAGAAGGTTATGCAAAACCTTAAAGAACACCCCCTACCCCCCGCTCAGGATATCACAGACCCATCATTTAATCCCCGGACAGAATTCAAGGGCAGGGACGGGAAAACATATCAATTTGGTATGAAAGGGCTGGGGGACGGGACTGTCACCGTAGGGGAAAGTATCCAACCCGGAAAGAAATCCGTAGCGGTTGTGAAAGACCCGTCTACCGGGGAACTTGTGGCGAGAGCAGATATTAGCAAAACCCCGGATGGGAAAGTTAGAGTCTCTAAAATCAATACTACCTCTGAGTATCAACAAAAAGGCATTGCCTCTAAGATTTATAAAGAACTTAACCGGCACACAGATTTAACCCCGGACACGGCGCAAACCCCAGAAGGAAAACGTCTGTGGGACAAGTGGGCTAAAGAAGGATTGTTGGATAAAGACGGAAACTTACCCAAAGGGGCATTGCAATAAACGTCCTGCTAATTGATACATTAGGTCTTGGTGTAGACCTTGGCATGGAAGCCCTTCGGGACGGCCATAAGGTACAGCATTGGGTGAAGCGAACTGTCAAAGGGGATATTAACCCTGCGGGGAAAGGTATCTTGCCTCGGATAGAGGACTGGGAAAAATACATGGGTTGGGCAGACATTATTATCCCAACCGATAACAACTTCCCTATCCGTCAGTTGGAAACCTATCGTAAGAAGGGTTTTCCTATCTTCGGCCCGAACATGGCCGGAGCAGACCTCGAACTTAATCGTACCCTGGGACTGAATGTATTAGAGAAAGCACAAATCCATAGTGCCCCATACAAGGAATTCTCAAGCTACTCAGATGCTATAGCACATATCAAGGCACAGCCCAAGAAACGGTTTGTGTGTAAGCCCTGTGGGGACTTGGCTAAAGAACTGTCCTATGTCTCGAAGTCCGGGCAGGACATGGTGTTCATGCTTGAGAAATGGGCCTCGCAAGGTAAACCTAAGTGCAATTTCATCCTACAGGAATTTGTAGGGGGGATTGAAGTCGCTGTTGGGGCTTGGATGGGGGCTAGTGGTTTTTCACAGTATGTATGTGAGGGATTCGAGTTTAAGAAGCTCATGCCCGGTAATTGGGGTCCGAATACCGGGGAAATGGGGTCTAGTCTCAAGTATACCACAAATAGCCAATTGTTTAAGGAAACCTTGGAACTATTTGAGGATCATCTTGTATATACAGGCTACACAGGTTTTATCGACCTTGCCTTTATCATAGATGAGGCCGGGGAACCACGGCCCTTAGAATGGACTTCTCGCTTCGGGTGGCCTACCCGTAACATCCAGGCCGAAATGCATCGTGGGGATTCAATTCGTTGGATGAAAGATTTACTAGACGGATTCGACACCCTAAAGATTGTAGGTGAGGATCAAGTAGGGACTGGCTTTGCAGTCTGTATTCCTGACTTTCCTTATAAGACGGCACGGGACTCTACTGGGTATCCGATCTATGGCTTGGAGAAAGCCAAAGGAGTGCATCTTTGTGAAGTCATGATGGGCACAGCCCCTACGCAAGACGGGTCCAATATAACCAACCAAAAGATGATTGTATCCTCGGGCACGGCTGTAGCAGACGTATGTGCCAATGGTCCTACTGTTAGTGAGTCTGCAAAGATAGCATACGATAGAGTGAAGCAATTGGAGATTCCAAATAGTCCCATTGTTAGAGATGATATTGGGGAAAGACTAGAGAAAGAACTGCCGGTATTGCAGAAATATGGCTACATGAAGTCCTGGAAATACTAATGGCTTTATCTAACCCCCCACAGGATGTTAAGAGCCCCGCCTTCTTTTCATGGATTTATCAAGCATGGAAGGCAATTTTAGGGAATTCCACATCTGTTATCGCTAATACAGCAGCCATTGCCACATTACAGACACAGACTGACTCAAAACATTTAGGGGTTGCTACCTTATCCTCTGGAAATGCTACTGTTGCCACTACAGCAGCAACGGCTTCAAGTGCAATTGTGTTAACACCCCTAGTAGGTGTTTCTAGTGTACCTCACATCGCATCCCGAACCGCCGGAACAGGATTCACAATTTCAACCGGCAACGCAGGGGACGCCGGTTCTATTCAATGGCTTTTAATAGTGGGTACATAGTGGACGAGACTTCTCTAAGAACAATATCCGACGCAGACGTGGACGCCATCTGTGTGCGGCTCGAAACAACTCTCATAGATAATATCAAAAAAGATATTGGTACTGGGGTGTTGTCTTTAGTCAAGGCCGGAGTATTTTTTGTGTTATGTGCCCTTGCATACTTAGGATATAAGCATTCGTGAAACTGATTGACGACATAAACCAGTTACATAAGAAATACTCGGTTTGGGTGTTCGGTGCAATCTTTGTTGTGTCGGCTCTGGAAGCCGCAGAGCCATTATATCAACCCTTTATTCCCGTATGGGTTTTTCCATTAGTTGTAGGTGTTTTGACACTTTTGGGGATTGTGGTTCGTGGGATCGCACAAAATGGCGATTAGCAACCGAACCAAGTTAAGCGCGGCTGTGATTGCTCTTGTGTTAGGTGGAGCATCTGCCACAGCAATCCTGGGGCAGTTTTCCAGTGAGAAAGAGGGCTATACTTTAAGAGCCTACCAAGATGGGGCTAATACATGGACTATCTGCCGTGGACACACCAAAGGCGTCCATAGGGGTCAAACCGCAACCCCACAGCAATGTGAGGCATTTTTTGTGTCCGATATTGGTATAGCTTTTTCGGACATTGATGCTTTGGTTACAGTGCCTATGGATGAGCCGGAGAGGGCTGCCGTTACTGATTTTTGTGGGTTCAACGTAGGCCCAACCAAGTGCGCCCATTCCACGTTCTTACGCTACTTGAATGCAGGCCAGAGAGTCCGGGCATGTGACGAAATCATGCGATGGGTGTATGTAGGAGGCAAGGATTGCCGTATGGCATCTAGCAACTGCTCAGGGATTGTAATACGCAGAGAGCAGGAAAGGGAATTATGTTTACTCTAGAGAGCACAAATGACTGCAATATTAGCGTTTTTCACTAGTTCCTGGTTTAAGTATGTCGCCATCCTGGTCATTGTCGGGGGGCTGTTGGGCTTCGTATGGTATAAGGGGGACATGCACGGGTCTGCCAAGCTGACAGCCTATAAAGTAGCACAAGCCGACGCCGCTGCCAAAATAGTAGTCAAGCAGGCAGCCGTCACTACAAAAGTCGTCACAGAGTATGTTCACGATCTCAGGATTATACATGAAAAAGCAGCTACCATCATCAAAACTGTCCCGGTTTACGTCACTAAGTATGACGATAGCCGCTGCACTATCAATAATGGCTTTGTCCGGGTGTGGCAGTATTCAAACGATAACACCGTTCCCCCAGCCCCCGCAAGCACTGATGAAACCCCCTCTCCCCTTGTCTTGTCTGACATTGCTACCGAACACGCCAAAGAAGCCGAGTTGTTCAACGAGCAGCGGGAGCAATTAATGGCACTTCAGAAGTGGGTTATAGAGCAGCAGAGGGCTTCTAAATAGTACAGCCGGGGTGGACTAATCTTTTCCAAAACAAGTATATTCCGTGTGCCGCCTCTGGCGTTTGGTATACCCCGAGGTAGTATCTGATTCTATTTACTTGAATGGCGGCTACATAACCTGTCTTCGTGGGAGAAACCCCTAGAAGACCCGTTGCATTTGTTTTTGTTGCCCCCCTCAAGTTTTGCATATCGGAACACTGGTCAACGTCCCGAAGATTTTGAATTCTGTTATTTCCTGGGTTTCCGTCTATGTGGTCTATAAATCCATTAGGCCAGGAACCATACACATAAAGCCAAGCTAACCTATGGGCCAGCCTTAATTTGCTCTTAAAGCTGAATTGAATTCCTCCGTGGGAGTCCTTTCTACCGGCGATTGAGCCAACTGGACTTACATTTGTTGCCTTCCGGCGAGTGAATACACCACTATCCGGGTCATAGTGGAAGGCTTCTTTTAGTTCTTCTCGAGTCAAATCAGTGTACATTTTATCGAAATATCTTAAGCGTTCCGGTATTGAAAAACCTACGGATAAAGTACCCTCTTACAATTGAGATTATCGTATAGAGAAAACCTAGATACAAGTTATTTATAATCGAAATGTGCATTCCGAATAGGGGGAAGATGCACAAGTTAGCCGTAAAATTTATCGTATAGCCGACCGCCGTATTAAAAAGCGCCTCTACTAAAGAACCCCTACTAGATTGACCAAGGCCACTCATTCAGTGGCCTTTTTATATCGGTCATCTAATTCTGGAAAATCAATAGTAAACATCTTCATAAATATCAATTCACACAAGGCGTGGTCTAGGTGGCTTTCTCCTGATTCCGGGTCTAAATCCTCCCCGCCCATGAAGGCATCTAAGTGCCTCTGTAGAGCATCATAAGGGCGGGTCCAAGGCATCCCCCCGCGCCATTGATGGGACCCGTACTTCTTTTCTCCGTGCATTAGTACCTTAATGACCCCATGCAAGGCTTGAAAAGGCAGTAATGACCACCGAAGTTTCCCGGTGTCGTGTTTAGTCCCCTGGGCCATTCTTTTCCTCCCGCGCTTTATCCCAATCTAGAATCCATTGAGGCAATGGTAAATCCTTGTCTAGGTATCTGGACCGCTCCATTTCCACCACAAAGATTTCCATATCAGGGGAAGTAAACTGCCATGATCCATCTGCCATTTTAATCAGGTCTGCCACCCAGCCTCCTTGACTTTCTTGTATTGATACCTAGGGCAAGCTACTGCCAGGACGGTCTGGAGTATTTCTACAAGAATACCCTTCTCGTCCCGGTATCTTTTACTAACGATATTCTTGTATTCCCTTTGTCTTACATCCGTTCCTTGTGCCCTAAACTCTTGTCTAATCTTCTTAGCTTTCTTTAGATTCATTTTGCCCTCAAAGAACCTTCTTCAATTAGTCGGATTAGTGTTTTAGCTATCATTTCGTATGTAAAACTTCGTTTATCCAATTTGTCCCCGTTGCCTTGATCGAGTGTGGCATGGCAGGTAAAGCATAAAAAGGACACAGCCGCATCGGATGCTTTAAGACCACGCCCTTTCCCAAGCTCGAGTAAGTTTGCGTGACAGGCAACCACTGTACCATCGTCTGCCCCACAGTTGACACAGTCATGATTCCTCGCCAGTTCCAGTAGTTTCTTGTTTCGATAAGTCATAGAACATCTTGGTTCTTCAAATCATAATAGTTCTTCCTGGCCCGTAACATGGAATCAGCGTATTCGTATGCTTGCAGCCCGGCTTGATCAACTCCGGGCCACCCTACTTTATGGAACTCGCCAGCCAGTGCTATTCCGGCGAAGTAGTCCAATAAATCCGCATCACTCGTCATATCCCCATCCTTTTTTCATTAGGTTTTGGTCCCACATTAGTAGAACTCCTAGACCAACTACCACAAGACTGACATTGCCATCTTTGATATTTGGCCGCGTTGGTCATGCTGTACCCCCTACGCTGTAGACTGGCAGAACCACAAGAAGGACAAACACAGCTTTCTTCGTGCTTTGCTATGCCAATGTTAAGGTGATTGGTAATCCAAGGCCTAAGTTTAAAGTATAGCTTTTCTAATAGCTTAACATCCCCTATATTGTACTGCTTCATCTTTGCCCATGCTTTTTCATCCCCGGCCATACATTTTAGCCACAGCCCAAACCCCTCATGCTCTACTTTAGAGCCAATCCCCAATTGTTCGGACACATAGGACAGTTTATTGCTGGCAAATTTAAACTTTCTTCGGGCAACTTTTAGTAGGTCAATCTGTCGATAGGGTGCGGGAGGTTGTAGCCCCGCCTTGATGAACGCCATGTTAATGATTGGCATGTCAAATGACTGTCCGTTATAATGTATGACTGCGTCTGCCTCACTGATTAGTTTATGCAGCCGCTTGAGCATCGAGGGGGGCTTGGAGTGATGTACTGAATCGAAGAACATCTGCGGTTCCCCAACCCACTTGGCGGCGTAGCTAATCATTGACTTGGGCTCGATTAGCATGTTCGTGCCAACATTAACTTTCCACATATTCCACACATATGCTAAGTGGGCCGAGGTTTCAATATCTATTAGAAGTAATCGGATGTTATGCCCCTGCTTTGCGCACTAACGCAAAGAAATGTTCTGCGTCCACTAAAACCAATGGCTTCTCTCGATTGGCCTTAATCACAACCAAAGGCTCATGTTTCCCATGAGTTTGTGCTTGCTTGTAGAAAGCATAAACAGCTATCCTAGCCAAGCTCTTGCACTCTATTTCATAGGCAAAGACCTTACGGGCCGTTGGAGATAGTTGTACGTCCCCGCCTTGTTGACCCATCCCGGTAGAACGAACATCATCTGACTCCAGGGCCGGGAATTGGGCCAGGATAGAATCCCGTACCCATTGTTGCAGGATTCTCCCCTTAGCTTTACAACTTGATGTTTTCATATTCTGAAATATCGTAATATGCAGTAAGTCTGGAGTATATTTGGTACTGTGTGATGGTACGACCGCCTTCTTCCCAGGGAGGGGGGTATCTAAGGGCTTGTACTATTTCTGGGTAAACTCTCCAAACAACTACCTTTCTACCTTTCAGGTATTTGAGCAAATCTATCTTGAATGCCTGGAAAACGTGGTCCCCAAACGAGGTATAGAATACAGGAAACGGCTCCCCCTCGGATTTAACCCCACCGATAGTTAAAATATCATAAGGGGTATCTATGGCGTCTTGGTACATCTTTGGGCCAAAAAGACTAATTATCCCATTGTCTTGAATAAAATCATCCATATACTCCTTCACAGAATAGCTCATAGGAAATCATCTGGGTAAACAGTGGGAAATCCGGCCATGTCCAAGCCCACTTGTTCGTCTGGAACCATAAAAGAATATGCCTTAAAAGGCCACAACAAAACGGCATTCTCCAATTGAAAATTCCTCTACAAAGTTGACTTCCTCCGTGGCTAATTTATAGTACCTATCCGCCACAGTTTTAAGAATGTCCCTATACCGACTTGTGGCAATATGGACGTGGAAAGCACCTTCTCTAACATATAGTTGAAAGTTGTCACACCTCTGGATGATGGTGAACTTCATTGCACTGTTGGTGGGGTAGGAATACTATGACGAATAATATAGTTAGACATTAAAGCTAACTCTGATTGTAACATGTCATTCAGTTTAAGTAGCCTCATGTTTTGGTCAAAAAGGATGGTTTCTATTGCTTCCCAACTGTCATCAATGTCTTCAATGCTCATACATAACCCCCGCCATCGCTTGCGCCAACTAATAGAAACACGGAAACCCCCCAACTAAGAATCGACCAAATCCAGAACCCATTACCCCACAGCACAACCGCACCTATAAGAAGTGCCGTGGCTAGGATTAGTTTTGAGTACATGGTTCCTCCAAGGCCATGCACTTCCTATCATTACTCAAAAGCCACAATAGAGAGGCATTCTTACGCATTTCTACGTCATTGGCGTAAGCTTTACGCACAGCTTCAAACATTTCCACCTCGGTAAAACAATCCTGTAATAACTTCCCCGCCCGAACTTTTCCTATTCCTGGCACTCCTTTAATGTTGTCCGTAGAATCCCCCACAAGTAGCTGTGTATAGAAGTTATACAAAGCCGCTGGTTGCCCGACGGCAAAATGCAAGTCTTTCATGGGGTTATAATGTGCCCCTGGCACTTGTAGCAAGTCCTTGTCAATCGAGATAAGGATTGTGGTGTGGGTGTCGGTATTGACGTTGTTTAGGCTTAGAGCGTCATCGGCTTCCATTCCGTCCGCAACCTCGGCACACCAAATATCAATCAGGTGTTCATTTAAGGCTTCAAAATGTTCCGGTTTATCTTGTTTGCGATTGGCCTTATAAGTAGGATCAACTTTTAACCTAAAGCAATTCTTGGAATCCGACAGAAACAATAGTTGATAGTCCGAAGGCACCTTTGCAAAGATATCGTAAAGAATCTCATCCAGAGCAACAATGGCGTCCTCTACCGGATACTCCTTTTTGCCAAAGCCAACTCTATATAAGAGGTAATCCGCATCCAAGATAGCAGTAATTGACATTATGTACTCTTTTGTGCCTCTGCCTTGGCAAAGGATGCTTCTGGAATTACCGCAAACACACCCGTAGAATAGATAATAACTGCTTTCCTTTCCTTATCGAGTAGCCAGCAACCTTCATAAACCCCGGTATTATTGATAATCCTAACTTCCAATGCAGGTGTTTCACAGGTTCCTTTATCCGTGCTAAGAAGAAACATATTACCTAGCCATGTCATATTCCATGACTGACTGAGGGCCGCTACTAAAACAAGGCTAGTTAGCATTAGAATCCTTTATCGAAAACTAGATTTCGGGGCTGCGTCTTTTTCCAAAGTCTTTTTGAAGAATATGTTAGCTGCGGTATGGTATATTACTACCCCCTCTGGCTTCATAAACCCCGGCGACGCCATACTTCCATTTTTCGCTAGGTCGGTCAGAGCATCTTCAATATCATCCTCAGAAAAACTCCTTTGGCATAATACCGGAACCACATCACAGCAATCGGGAGTGTTTTCACAATTCCATCTTGAGGTATTAAACAATGAAAAGCGTTTGTGCCCCAGGCCATAACCCCTTTGTATCCCGTTCCCCCACCATTCCCCAAAATGCCTTCCTTCCCCTAACCCCAAATATAGTTCCTCTGCATGCTCTAACACCCATAGAGCGAATCCAAAATTATCATCCCCGGGGGTAATAAACCTAGTTCTGGATTGGGCATAAACACTTATTACATCATCAAGACGAGTGATAACATGTTCGGGAGTGAGGGAAATTGGTTCTGGCACCATAACTACTGCCGCATTTGTTCCGTCGATCTTTTCGGTAACAATAATGTTCCTAGAAAGGCGGGCTATTTTAGGAAACTCTTGGAATTCCAATGCCGACTCCTATAGAGGAATATCATCTTCCATATCGCTAAAATCAGTCTTTACAGGCTTCTTCACTCCGTTATGAACAAAGTCCTCATAAGTAGCGGCAACGGCAATCACGTCCGATGTATCAAAACCCCCGTCTACGGCACGATTGGCTGCTAGGGTAGCTACGGCATGTCCTAGACTGGATTGGCGCACGATAAGCTCTTGAATGTGGTCCTTAGATACATTGATGAACTTGCTAGCTGGAGGGGTGTCCGTTGCCTTTTCAACATTCGTTGAAACTATGCCCCCGAGTGAAACTGCCTTCCATTGCCAGTAATCGTTTTCCTTTTCCTTGGAAACCGTAATCGTCTGTCCTTGCTGCAAGCTTTTCAACTGAGCGTATAGCTCTTTATCGTTGAATTCAAAAGCCTTGTAGGTCTGTGCCTTCCCGTCCTCCTTGTAGTCGATTGTTACAACCTTGTAGGGCTTGCCATTCTTGTTAAGCTTTGTTTCCTCGGCGACCATTAGAATTGTGTGAACTGCTTGCATCATTTAGGTTCCTTTACTGTCTTAATAACAAAAATGGTGTCTTCCTCTTTATGATCTGAAAAAAGAGAGGGTTCCTCAAGCTCCACGTCAAAAGCACTTTCGAGATAATCCTGTAGAATTTCCTTAACTTCGGCCTTCGATAGATTAAACTGCATTCCATTTCTCCATGGTTCCCCAACTTTTTCCTAGCTTTATATCACAATCCATCGGAACATCGAAGTTAATCCCGAAGCATCGTGAGGCTATTTTATCCAATCCTTGAAATACATCCTGCAACGTCCTGCATACAAACTCAACCATTTCATCCTTGCAATCTACTAGAATCGAGTCATGCACAGTGTTGATGAGTAACACCCCCTTTTCACGATATGAAATTAGCCTACGGAATACAGCAATTCTAGCCAACATCATTAAATCCGCCGAAAAGCCTTGAACCGGGTAATTCTTGATAATTGTGTCAGGCCAATCTCCATTAGGTTTTGGTTTGAACTGAAGCACACGCCCCGAGGGGGCGACTAACTTACCCGTTCTCCGTACTTCGGCAATGATGCTTTGGTGCCATGCCGCTAACTGAGGATATTTTTCGTAGGTCTTGTCGATCACTCCTTGCCAGAATTTCTCCTTTGTTGAAACCCCCGTAAAATCTGGGTCATGTGCATAACTATATGCGGAACCTCCGTAAATCAGTCTAAACAGGAAAATCTTGGCTATGACTCGTTCGGGCAATCCAAATCTAGCTCGATTAGCTTCATGCAGGTCTACCCCATCCTTAATTTCTTGAATGGCGGTTTTGTCCTGACTTAACCACGCCGCCACCCTCCATTCCAGCTGAGCCGAGTCTACTTCGACTATCATGCTGCCTTATTCAATTCTTCTCGGGCCAAATGCAAACTTAGTTCCCAAAGCTCCCGATATTCCGCCCACAAATCCCGCGACCGCGCCTCATGCAATGCTCTCTCGCGTGGGGTTAGATTGGTAATATCTGTTTTTAGATGTTCCTGATAGGCTTGTTTGGCCTTGAGGGAGGCATCTGCGGTCTCTGACAGTCTATCCATATTTATCTCCGTTAATTGGAAGTCCCAACAACTACATATTACACCAATTTACTATTTTACAAATTACTTTTACAACAATAAACAACCTCTTTCATAAATAATTTACAAAAAACGACACTAAAGCCTTATGCAACCGAGGGTTGCAGGAAAACAATTCCGCAAGTGACTCGGGATCGTCTTCCACCAACTCAACCAATTCTTTGCAGGCGAAATAGAACGTCCGCTCGAATGCCTCATAATCCAAAATCATGCAAATCTCGTTGTGAAAAAGGGTTTGACTACTGAGTCCACATTCTGTAGATTCGGTGCCGAAGAACTAAGTCTGCCGGTAACAGCAACACAGGAATTAAAGCTTCCGTGGATCATGTTTTCAGGCCATCCATAATCAGAATTCTTCTTAGGCATTCCCCTAAGATACGTTCCTATAGTTTTTGCTAGTTTAGCTCTTTCCTGTATTATTACGATGATCCTTTTAGCCTTCCCTGTGGGTTTGAGTTTCTTCAAGGTTCCTTCGTCAATGCTGTAGGATTCATCCCCATGCGATTTTAACGGATTGACTAATCGTGGAAAGGATATGTCGTGTTTTACAGTCCTTACTTTGGTTACGGGAAGCTTTTTGTCGTCTTTATAATGGAGTAGATAGGACTCTGTCGTCTTTAACGATATTACACCCCCATATAGGACTTTGGATACTTGGGTCGGACTCGACCAGTTAATTTCACATTCAACTTCTTCGGCAAGCATTTTGTCCATGTCATCAATCTGTGCTTGCACGATCTCTGCCTCTGCTAGACTGGCCTCGCAATCGTATTGCATCCCATTGAATTCCATTTCTGCAAGTGTCAGCATATCCCACCCGGATTGCAAAATAAGTCTTTTTTGGGCACAATCCTTTTGTTTTAGATAGCATTCGTAAGTAAGTCGAACGTCCTGCTCTAAATAACCCGATAAAATGGGCCTCGGAATTGCTTCTGTGCCAATTCCTTGATCCCAAAAGGTTTTGACAGCATCTTCTTTCTGTCCAAGTCCGTAGTATTCACATACGCTGTTAAGGCTTGGATATGGTTCTTCTTGGTTTGTGATAATGAAATGGGCAAGTTGCACGTCCCAAATTTGTTTGTGATACTGTATTCCATGCGACCTCCTTAGCCAATTTAAATCGAATTTCCCCGCAAACGTAATCAATAGATCACAGTTTGAAATCATCCAGATAATTACATGAGAAGACAAATCATCTAAATAATACTCCCTGTAAACCCCATTAAAAAGATACCCACCCACCACCATTCGGTTAGCTTGAGAATGTGAATTTCCTTTTTGGAAAATTGTGGTCTCAACGTCTAGACACAGGATATTCATAACTGTGGAGCGAAGGACTCAAGATAATTTGCGGCCTCTCTTAATTTTCTTGGGCTATCCGTAAATCCACCTAATCCACGATTGCAGTGATTGCAGAGAAGTGACCTTACTTTTCCGGTAGTGTGGCAATGATCAACTTGTGTTCCTCTACCTGGTTTAAGTTCCCCACTACAAATTGCGCACTTCCCATTCTGCTCCATTAGCATTTGTGCGTGTTGTTCAAGCGTTAAGCCGTAGTTACGCACCAACCTACCCTCTTTCAGGTATTCGGGGTGGGCCGCACGCCATGCCGCACTGTTTGCTTTCTTCCTCTCGGGATTCGCTGCACTCCACGCTGCGCAACACGCTTTATGGCACTCCTGGCACCGCCCGGACTTATAAAAAGGCACCCCAACCGT
>QGNH01001465.1_pt3 | contig 20624 bp, 25 predicted proteins | sample 1735481 | NCBI WGS metagenome assembly QGNH01 (sample SAMN09239004, study PRJNA386568) | Viral metagenome, whole genome shotgun sequencing project.
AACGTCAAGGAGCACATGCTGTTCTGGTACGGCATGGAGATCCACAGAATCGCGAGCGAGGCGGCAGGGACAGACGTCAGCCAGTTTATGACGATCAAGGACGCCGAGGTTCAAACCAAGTTCGACGGGCTGCTCGCCGCGGCCACGCAGCACGTACACGCCGAGAGCGTGTCGGTCTTCGCCAAGCTCCCGCCCGCGATCCAGCAGGCCCAGGCCATGCTCAAGCAGTACGCGCCGCCGCCGCCGACAGACCCCGGCCAGGTGGCGATGGCGAAGGTCAACGCGGACCAGGCGCAGGGTGCGGCGGAACTGCAGCAGAAGGCGCAGCAGGACGCCCAGGAGAATGCCCTCAAGCAGGCGGAAATGGCGCAGGACGGCCAGACCGCGCAACAGGACAACCAGACCGACGTCCAGACGAACGCGGCCGACAACCAGACGAAGGTCCAGGTGGCGGGCGCGAACAACCAGACGAAGCAGCAAGTGGTGCAGTCCCAGGACGCCACAAAACTGACCGTAACTGCCGAGGACAACAGGGTCGCAGAAGAGATCGCCGGGGCAGAGATAGCCGCGGGCAAGAGCACCAACATCAAGGACGGCCAGGCCGTCGACAAGAAACCAACGGAGGCATAGCGAATGGGCAAAGCAGACCGCGAGAACAACAAGGGCAACGCGACCGGCGAGGAGCAACTCGACCCGCACGTCATCGGTCCTCGTAAGGTGTACCACCGTGACGGCAAGGACACCGAGGACGCCGCCGCGTTCGATGCGAAGCCCAGCAAGCTGGGCAAGGTCACCACCCCACAGCCTTGGTAGGATCACATGGCACTCCAAAAGCAAGTCACCTTCGTCGCGCCGACCACTTACAACGACGGCGCGACGCCCCTGCCGACACCGGACGCCCTGTCCTTCAATGTCCTGATCGACACCGTCAACCCGCCGGTCAAGTCGTACCCGGTGCCTGCCGCTCAGACCCCGAGCACTCCCGGCGCGACGGTCACCGTCACGTTCGCGCAACTTGGCTTCACGCCGGTTGGCAATACGACCTACTGGGCGAGCGCGACCGCGACCGACGCCGCTGGCACGTCAACGGAGACGGCCCCCGTCAGCTTCCTGTACGAACTGGCCCCCGCCGCACCGACGGGTTTCGTCGTCGCCTAGCGGCCCTCCTGCGGCGGCTGCTGAAACTGATCGAGGGTGAGATTTCACCCTCACGAGTGTGATGGGCGCACGGTAGAATAGGCACATGCGAACTTCTGAACTGCACGCGAAGCTGCTCGACCACCTCAGGCGCAAGCGGGACGCCCAGGTGATGGACGGACTCAATCCGGTCTCTGCCGGTGTCGATGTCGGTTACGAGTTCGGGCGACGGATCGGCAATAGAATCGGGATGGACTACATGATCCGCATCGCCGAGCAGTTCTTCGAGGGCGAGGAAGAGACGGACAAGCGGCTGTAACCCAAGGAGCAATATGTGACCTCAATCACAAAACTGAAAACCCACCGCATCCTCGAACAATCGCTGGACGAGGCATTCCCTTCCGTTGATCCCGGCGTCAAGCCACTCGGGTCGCTCGTGCTGCTTCAGGTCAAGGCCGCCGCCACGAAGACCAGGTCCGGCCTTGTCCTGCTCAGTCAGACGGTCGAGACGGAGGCCGACAACACCCGCGTCGCGAAGGTGATCTCGTTCGGTCCCCTGGCCTTCCGCGACCGCGGCAAGAACGAGCCGTGGCCCGAGGGCGCCTGGGTCAAGGAGGGCGACTTCGTCCGCATCGGCATGTACGGCGGGGACCGGTGGCGTGTCCTGGTCGAGGAAGTGACGGACGCCAAGACCGGCAAGGTGACGAAGGTCTTTGCCGAGTTCGCACTCATCGAGGACTTGAACCTGAAGGGCCTCGTCACGGGCGACCCGCTCGCGCAGTTGGCGTTCCTGTGACCGAGAAAAAGCCAAGCAGGTGGGGCGACCAGTCACGCGGCGTCAAGCGGCGCGACCTGACCGAGGAGGCCGCCAAGAAGTCTGGCTACCCCGGAGACCTACGCGAGTCACGCGGCTGGTTTCGTGGTGCCAGGGTCTACAAGCGCCCGTAGGGCTTGGTATAATCATTTCGATCCCGCAAGGGGCCACGCGGCTACAACCGCCAGACCGGGGAAGTGCCGGTACGATTTCTGCGGGGTAATTCAGGTAGCAGAATCGGCGGCTCATAACCGCTAGGTCACTGGTGCAAGTCCAGTCCCCGCATCCATACCCACAACCCCAGGTAAGCGCCTCTGCTTGCATGCGTCCAGGGGCACTAAGGTCGAGCCGCAACTCGACAACTGCCGTCAGTGGCACGATACGCCACAACTCCCATGCCGCCCGCTTCAGGGCGCTCTGCTGACCTTCAGGCCAGCTACCGCAACCAGGATACTCACATGGCAAAATTAGGTCACGAAGACGACGACCAGGAAGTCACAGACCAGAGCGTAGCACTGCAGGGCGACGACGAGGCGCGAAAGAACGACCCAGCATCCACCCAGGAAGACACGGACGACACCGTAGTCGTAGCGGACGAGGGCGACAAGCGCCTCCACGCCGAGACGACCGAAGAGGACGAGGAAGAGCAGCCCCGCAGGAACCGCGAGACCGCCAAGCAGCGCAGGGAGCGGGCACGCCTCGCCAAGGAACGCGACAAGCAAGAGATCGACCTCCTGCGCCGGACCACGGCACGCCAGGACGCCCGCCTACAGCAACTGGAGAAGTCGCTGGTTGAGACGCGCGTCACAGATTTGGATGCCCGTATCGCGACGGCAATTCAGGAAGCCGAGCAGATGGACCGCGTCTTTGCGGCCGCGATCACGAAGCAGAACGGCGAGGATGCCCGTAAGGCCGCCGAGCTACGGGACCAGGCCAAGCAGCGCGCATGGGCACTGCACACCGAGAAGGAACAGGTCGCCCGCACCGCCCAGGTCGCCGCGAGTCAACCGAAGCCAGTCCCGTACCAGGATAAGGCCCTCCAGTTCCTCAGTGACAAGCAATGGTACAATCCACAGTCAGGTGACGAGGATTCTCTTGTTGTCGAGGCGCTCGATAAGGCGCTTTCCAAGAAGATGGACCCAAACGACCCCAGGTACTGGGACACGCTGAACCAAAAGGTGCGCGAGAGATTGCCCCACAGGTTCGAGTCCCAGGACGAAGACGGCGACGATGACGCTGACCCAGCGCCGCGCCGAGAGTCCCGCAAGGGACCACCCACTGGTGGATCAAGCCGCGACCGCTCAAGCGGCGGCGTGCAACAGATCCGCCTCCCCGCCGAGATGGTCGAGGCCATGAAGGAGGCGGGTCAGTGGGACGACCCGAAGGTCCGTCAGCGTGTAGCGAAGCGTTACATCGACGGCCTCAGAAACAATCGCGGCTAACCCACAGGAGTCGGCCACAATGACAGACGCAAGACTTTCCAAGCAGACCGTTTCGCGCAGACCGAGTCGAGCCAGCCAGAACCGGCAGGTTACTCAGAATCGCAACTCAACGGACGCTGATCGACTGGAGTTATTTCGGATGGCGCACGCGCAAGCGGCACTGCCGGACCTCCCACCGATCCCAGGTTTCCATGTCTGCTGGCTTACCAGCACGAACAGCAAGGACTCCCTCGCCTTCCGGCGCAGACTCGGCTACGAGCCGATCAAGCCCGAGGAGTTGGTTGGGTTCGGCGAGTTCGCTGTTGGTCAGGGCGGCACTGTTGACGGTCTGGTTCATGTGAACGAGATGGTGGCCTTCAAACTGCCGCTCAATATCTACAACCAGTACATGCAAGAGAATCACCACTACGCGCCTGCTCGCGAAGACGAAAAGCTGACCGACGCGGCTCAGCAAGCGAAAGAGCACCTGCAGCGCAAGACTGGTAAGGCAGTGGAACTGGGGGACGGGGTCGACATGCTCGAAACGATGTCCAACATCCAGGTTCCCGACTTCACGCAAGGCGAGGCATAGCCTCAAGTTCGACGGGTTCCTGGGTGCTGATCAACCACTGCACCCACAGGAACAACAATGTCTCTAATCGCACAGCCCTCTGGCCTGGTGCCCGCGTATCACCCGTCCGGTGAAATCCGCAGCATCGCCCACGAAGGGATCCTGATGCCGGGCACCAACGTATCGATCAACAAGGGCCAGCCGGTCTTTTTGTATCGTGGTACGGGTGCCACCCAAAACGGTGTCACGATCCCCACCGGTCAAGTCGTCCTCGCCCCGTTCAACGTGGCTAGCGTCGGCAACGCCGGTTCCGCCCTCACCACGCAAAACCTCGTCAGTGCCCAGCCGATCTACGGCGTCTTTGCGGGCTGCGAGTACTTCGACGCCACGAACACCCCCCAAGAGAGCAACTACTGGCCCGCCGGTCAGGTCTGCTTCCCCGGCACGTTCGTCCGCGTTTTCCTGTGGCAGGATCCCCTCATCGAGTACACGATCCAGACCGACGCCGCACTCACCGTGACGACGACGCTGGGCGACGGACTCTCTCGCTTCGATGGTCTCCAGGGCTTCCTGAACTACCAGACGATGGCGAACGCGGCCTCGCCTCCGGGTGTCGGCCTGTCCCAGGCGACCTTCCTGGGCGGCTACGCAAGCCTCGCGGCCAAGGGCACGCAGGGCCAGCTGCAAATCACCAAGGTCGATCCCACCGTTCTCAACCAGGCTCCGAGTGATCCGTATCTCCAGCTGCAAGTGCGAATCGCACTCCCGCAGACGAGTGCGAACATTCCGAGCACCATCTAAGGAGTCATGTAAATGGCAGTCCCAATGCGATCTACAGACTTCCGAAACATCGTTGAGCCGATCCTCAACGAGGAGTTCGATGGAGTCTACGAGCAACGCGCCGACGAGTGGAACCAGGTCTTCAAGCAGGTCACTGGCATCCCGCGCAGCTACCACGAAGAGCCGGTGCTCTACGGCTTCAGCGCCGCGCCCCTGCTCCCCGACGGCCAACCCGTCACGTACCAGGCTGGCGGCCAACTGTTCGTGTACCGGTACTTCTACCAAGTCTACGGTCTCGCGTTTGCGTTGACCAAGGTACTGGTCGAGGACGGTGACCACATCCGTATCGGTGCGACGTACTCGCGGCACCTTGCCCAGTCTCTCATCGAGACCAAGGAAACCCTCTGTGCCAACGTGATCAATCGCGCCTTCAATGCCTCGTTCATCGGCGGCGACGGCGTGTCCCTGGTCAATCCGGCTCACCCGATCCAAAACGCAGGCTCCTTCTCGAACATCCTCGGCACCGCCGCGGCACTGTCCCAGACGTCCCTGGAGCAGATCCTCATCCAGATCCGTGGAGCCGTAGACAACAACGGAAAGAAGATCCGCCTGGAGCCGAAGAAGCTTGTGGTTGCCCCGTCGAACGTGTTCCAGGCCGAGGTGCTCCTCAAGAGCGTCCTTCGCACCGGTACCACGAACAACGACATCAACCCGATCAAGTCGATGGGCTTGCTCAGCGGTGGTCAGGCGAACCTGTCCCGCCTCACCAGCAACACGGCCTGGTTCGTCCAGACCGACGCCCCGGAGGGCCTGAAGTTGGTCAATCGCCGGTCTTTGCAAAAAAGCATGGAGGGCGATTTTGAAACCGACTCGATTCGGTACAAGGCCACGGAGCGTTACGCGGTCGGCTTCACCGACCCAAGGGCACTGTTCGGTACGGCAGGTTTGTGAGTTGACTCGACCCGCGTTCGTCTAAGAGCAAGACCCCCCAACGGGGAAATGTGGTGTGCTCCCACACGCGGGTTCTTTAGATTATTTCTCGAAACCGTAGCCCAGCTACGATAACCACCGTCAGCCCAAAAGTGACCCCGGAAGGCACCGACAAAGCACGAGACGGCAAAGGAAAATCACATGCGAACGTCCCTCAACGGTCCCGTCGTCCTTTTCGGGAACGACAACCCGCAGCAGATCTCTGACACTGACGCCGGTCCCAACATCGACTACCAGGCCAACGCGGTACTTGACTCCCGCTACGTTTCCCAGGTCACTGCGGCCGGTGAGGGTGCCCAAGGTGGCGTCCTGTGCTGGTCGAACCCCGTCGAGATGGAGCTTCTCAGCTACGTCCCGGCCGCCGCGAGCGCGACGATTATCGCCGCCGCGCAGTCCCCCACCGTCGGTGGCTTCTTCACTCTCGCGACGCCCAGCACGATTGGTGCGTGCGCCAACATCCCGCTCGTCCCGCAGGGCACTGCCATCCAGCCTGGTGCTACGACCGTTCCGGTCCTGGCGCTGGACTTTGGCTTTGCCCAGGTCACTACGACCACGGCGGCTGCGACTGCGAACATTCTGACGATCACCGGCCCCAGTCCGACGGCATATACCTCGACGGCGACGTACGGCTCACGGTTCTTCTACCCCGGCCAGCGCATCCTCGTGGGTGGCGCGGGCAACGCCGCGGGTACCGTACCGCTCTCGACCATCGTCCTCGCCACCGACCGGTACGCCGCGCCGGGCTACGCCGTCCAGGCAACTGGCACCGTCCTGATTGCGAACAACGCCCTCTACGCCGGTACCGGCCTGCCGGTCGGAACCTGCGACCAAGAGTACGGCATTGCCGTCAAGCCGGTCGTCAAGGCCGGTGCCGCGCGCGTCTATGACCCCTCCCAGATGGGTACCCGTCAGGTCATCGTTACCGCGTCCGGCGCAAGCTCTGGCACGGTCACGATCCGCGGCTACGACATCTACGAGCAGCCGATGTCCGAGACCCAGACCATCGTCGGTACGGGCGCCACGGTCCCCAAGAAGGCCTTTGGGTACATCTCCAGCGTCCAGCTGAACACGGGGGCTGTCCTGTCCGGAACCCTGTCGGTGGGCACGAACAACACGATTGGCCTCCCGATCCGTACGGACGAGTGGGAGTACATCACCCTCTACGTGAACGGTGCCATCGTCACGGCCACGACCGGACTCACGTTCGCCGACCAGACGCCGGTAGCGACCAGCACGACGGGCGACGTCCGGGGCACGTACGCGATGCAGACCGCACCGAACGGCACGACCAACAAGGTCTGCTACTTCTACCAGAAACCGATTGCGACCGCCAAGGTATCGACCAACATCGACTTCCGTGGCTTCGTCGGCGTCGTCAACGCATAAGGAAAAGCCCATGTCCATCATAGAATTTGCGCTGGGTGCCGTCACGGGTGCCGTCGTCACGGTCGTTTCCAAGGCCGCCTACGCCTGGGTCTCAAAGCAGGTAACGTCCGTCAAGAAGGACGCATCCGCCGCGGTCGCCTCCGAAGTCTCCAAGGCAGAGGCCAGCGTCAATAAAAAGGTCTAGCCGGTGAAGCTAGTCAGCACCCCCATCGTCGTCACGGGCGTCGCGTCGTCGCCGGTCATACCGGTTGACACGCGCTCAAACCCCGTCAACGTCTGGGGTTCAGTGACCGACGGCGGTGCGTCCACGTACGCGATCCAGTACACGACCTCGGACGTCTTCGCCGCTGGCTACACGGTCTCGGGTGACGCGAACTGGACGACCATTACAGGGGCACCTACCACGGGCAGCAAGCCCTTCAACCTCACCGCAATTGGCGCTACCGGGCTTCGTGTGAACGTCACCGTCGGTCCGTCCACGGTCACGATCAACGCGGTCTTCCAAAGCGACAGCACACAGGGCGCATAATATGGCGGTTAAGTACGTCTCCGAATTCTCCTTCCCGTCCGACTTTGGATTCCACAAGAACGGCTCCGCGAGCGTCCCCGGCAAGAAGCACGGCGGCAAGGTCTCGACTCCACAGCCCTACAAGGGCGGCGGCGAGGCGAAGTACTCTGGACACGAAAAGAAGCACGCACCCAGCATCGCCACCAAGGGCGCGGGCGCGAGCAACATGTCCTACGTCAAGACCACCGACAAGGGTCCGCCGAAGACCACGGCCGAGAAGTCGAGCGGCGTCCAGGCACCGGCCTTCAAGAGGGGCGGCAAGTCCGAACGCCACAAGGGCATGATGAGTGCCCACATGGCACGCCGTGCAAAGGGCGGCATCGCCGAGGCACCCGTCAAGATGGGTGAAAAGTCGAGCTGGAACAAGGACGACGCAGTCAGCCCCGGCAGCTACAAGAAAACCCCGCCCAAGCAGAGCGCCAGGAACAAGGACGCCGTCAAGGACAAGTTCGCCGCGAAGGACACCGACGACGCGACCAAGCAGACCGGCGACGTCGAGCGCATGAGTGGCTTCAGCGACTTCAAGAAGGGCGGGAGGGTTCACAAGAAGGCGAAGGGCGGCCACGTATCTACCCCCAAGCCCTACAAGGAAGGCGGACACGCGAAGGGATGTTCCTGCAAGATGTGCAGCGGCGGCATGGTCAAGAAGGCCGAGGGCGGACACAACCGACTCAAGAATCTTGGCAAGTACGCCCACGGCGGGAAGGTCTACACCGACGGCTCGACGCAAAAGCCGGGCGGCGACGAGAAGTACGAGAAGGCCGCGGGCACCCCGAAGCGTGACCACATGGCGAGCAAGGGCGAGCGATCCAGCGGCAAGGCCGAGGGCAAGTCCAAGAGCCACGCCGAGGGCGCAGAGAAGCGCAACGGTGAGCCGCCTAAGGGCGAAAAGACTATGGCGAACGGTGGCCTGACGCGGGGGACTTCCGGCAAGCGCAACGCCGCGATACACGCGAAAGAAAAACACTCCAAGCCAGGTATCGGCCTGGGTGCCCTTGCGGCGCTGGCCGGTGCAGGCCCCGCAGGAGCGATGAAGCAGCCACCTGGGCCGGGAATTGGTCCGACCCCTCCCGGTATGGCACCCGGCATGGGATCGCCTCCTGGGGGTCAAATGGGTGGCATGGCTCCCCCTCCGGGTCCGATTGGTCCGGGCGGAATGTCCCACGGCGGCCAGGTCAAGCACGTCTTCGTTCACCACCTGAGCCATAAAGGGTAGAGCACGCCTCTGCCGAAGAGGTAGTCTCATGCTTCTAAGAGCGCTCGCTCTTTCCTTTCTCCTGGCCGCCGCCGCTGGCGCGCAAAGTGTCGGCCCGAACGGTACCATACTCAACGGCGAGGTATGGACCCAAGCCCAGTGGAACGCTGCGTTCCAGTACAAGGTAGACACGCTGAACGGCTCCCTGACGAACCCCGCCATCGTCGGGGCAACGATTGACAACACGTCCACGATGGACTGCCTGCTCTGCACTGACGTACAATCGAACGCCCTCGTCGGGACAATCCCAGCCGCGAACCTGTCCGGGTCCGCTGTCCGGTACAGCACTACCACTACGTGCCTGATCAGTTCGACCGACGGCGGCAACATCGTCGCGACGACCTACGCGGGCGCGCTGGCGACGTGTACGATCCCCGACATCAACACGAACGGGGTCACTGGCAACGGCTTCCAGATGGGCCTCCTGAACTACGACCCAAATGAGATGCTGCTGACGCAGGCGGCCAGTTCCACGATCAACCAACTCACGAGCATCCCATTCGCCCCGAACGCGGGGGCGCTCCTGTTCGCGGACGCCTGCAATCTCGTCGGTGGGAACTGCAACTACACGGCCTTCATCGTCGGCGAGAGCGTCGGCCCCCAGCCGATGTACCTGTTCCACGACACGTCCCAGTCGGGGACGAACATCTCGGATTGGGGGCTGGGGACCATCTCGGGGACGAACGGCCAGATGTGCCTGTACGCCCTTAAGGACGGCGGCTACGGGCCGGGGTTCGCGAGCGGCGGGACGTCGGTATTCTGCGCCACTAGGGGCGCCTCTGGAACCTCGACCGGCCAGGGCATTACCCAGATCACCATCGGCAACGCGGCCTCAAACACGTCGGTCATTTTCCAGAGCACCAGCCCCGTGGTCTTCTCTGGCAACGTCAAGACCCCGCAACTGCTGCTGACCGGATCTACGGCATGTGCCACGAACGGCCAGAGTTGCCTGTACCAGCCATCCTCGAATCAGGTAGCCATCGGCGGCGGTGCTGGAAACGTCGCCAACCAGTACGTCCTCTGGGACGCCTACGGTAACCTGAACACCATCGGCGCGGTCGTTTCGGTAGGGTCACCTCCCACGCTGACCCCGACCAGCGGCTGCACGGTCCTATCAGCACCCGCGGGCGGCACGCGCACCTTTAGTTTCTCGCCCACGGCAACGAGCGGCGGGGCCTGCGCCTTCACGGTCACCTGGACCGCCGGACAATCGAACTCAAATACTAACGGCTGGGTCTGCAGTGGATCTGACAACGGGCAAGGTACGGCCCTGTTACAGACGAACGCCGCGAACCACCCAACCTACGTGACGATGAAGACGGGAACCACGACGGCGACCAGCGACCTCATTACGGTGCACTGTGACTCGTTTTAGCCTCCTCCTGTGCGCGCTGCTGTGGCTCCCGAGCCATTCCGGTGCCGTGATTCTCCGGGGCGGGACGTCGGGCAGTTCAAACAACTGCACCGTCGGCAACGCCAACCAGGTGGCCGCCTGCCAGACCGCAGCGAACGCGGCCGTCTGCTCCCCGGCACAGTTGGGGGACTACTACATGGAGATCGGGAATGCTTCCGGTGTCCTGTTCAGCTACCAGAACGGAGGATCCATCAGCCGCTACAGCCTGGAGCAACTCGATTCGTTCACCAAGTTCATCGACGGCGCGTTCTGGGTGCAGATCCGTGGCGGCGTCGGGAACCTGACCCAGGACGACATCCTGCACCTTCACCAGCAGAGCGGCTACGTCAACAGTCCCAGTTCCTGCCCGACCGGCGACACGGTCCTCCAGTGCGCCGCCGACGCCCCTGGCGTGAACACGATCCTGTCCATCGGCCCCGAGACGAGCCAGGGCAGCGGCTACCCTCCAGGCAGCGTCAAGACGAACCTGAAGGGTGGAACCGGTACCGGCGCGACGGCCCTCCTGACGGTCAACTCCTCTGGCAACGTCACGAACACGCAGCTACTGGCCCCTGGCACCGGGTACCTTGTCGGTGACTCCCTGACGTCCGTCGTCGGCGGCGGGTCGGGCCTCGCGGTGCCGGTGACGAACACGACTTGCTACCCGGCCACGGGGTACATCGTCTCCGGGACGTCGGTCGCGAGCAACGCCTACGGTGCGCTCTGCAACCCGGACCAGTACACGTTCTTCTACAACGGCAGCAATTTCCAGACGCACGCGATCTTCGACGGGGCGGCCTACGACGGCATCGGACCATTCTACAATCTGACCCGCAGCGGCATTGCGAACGCCTTCAACACTGAACTGAATACGCCGACCCTGACGGCATCGGCCACGAGCGGCAGCGCGACCCTTACTTTCGGTACGGCCTACAACTGGGTCGCCGGTATGCATGTGACCTTGAGCGGCAACATCCCGGCCGGATTCAACGGCTTCACGGCCACGAATACGGTCTACTACGTCACCAACGTAAACCAGTCCCCGACGACGACGACGATCCAACTCTCGGCCACGAAGTGCAACCCGAGTTGCCACACGCCAATTCTATCCCAGTCGAGCGTAACCGGGGTAGTGGTCACGGTCATGCCGGTGACGTTCTCGATCCCCCTGATCGCGGGCGGCGCGAACTGGAGCGCGGGCGGGATGGCTGTCTTCATGCAAAACATCCTCCAGAACAACCTCCTCTTCAACGGTGCCCTAGGGACGTACGAGGTCACGCCAAACTACCTAGGAAACGGGGAGCCTACGGGGGGCACGGACGGCAAGTACTGCGCCTACAGCACCTACCCGGCGCAAGTCCTTCACGGGACCGCGTACGGCGCCCCTACTGCGGCCACGACCGTCACGTGCGGCGTGGGAGGGACAACCCTGACGGCTATCGGCGCGTCCGGCACCCCCAGCCCGTGGATCATCAACGGGATCAGTCAGGCCCTCGGGTCACCGATCCAGGCCAACTACAAGTACGGCATCGCGCACTGGGTCGTCAGCGACCCGGTAGTAAACGGTGACGGGGCCTTCGCCGGGATCGGATCCAAGGGCGTCGATGGCTGGATAGACCCAACGAAAACATACTACGGGATCATGGTCCGGGTAGGTTCTGGAGGGACAGGGTACCGGTCGAATGTCTGCGACAACCTAGTCAGGTACGCCTACCTGAACGCAAGCTACCAGCCGGGGCCGTACCACCCATGACATCATCAGCGTTCGGCAGCTTCGCGTTCGGCGTCAGCCCGTTCGGGTACACGACCCCGACCGTGGCTCAGGGACTCACGTCCTCGGAGACTTGGAACAACATCGGGATCGACAACCGGACGTTCATCGACCGGGCCTACGGGGCGCTGCGGCTGCGGCCCCAGCAGATCACGGCAGAGATGCAGCAGATCGCCCTCGACGTCGCGAACCTCGTCCAGCTTGACATGCTGAACGACGCCTGCCCACTCTGGACCCAAAAGAAGCACCTCGTTACCCTAAGTCAGGGCCAGCAGCAGTACCAGCTACCGGCCAGCACGAACGACGTCCGGGCGGCCTTCTTCCGCAACATGTCAAACCTGACCGGTTCCGCGGCGGCCACCTACGCCACCGGCAGCTACCAGTTCGCGTTCTCGCAGCCGACCCAGGTGACCACGGTCTCCCTGAACTGGCCGAGCGCGAGTTTCTTGATCCAGTTCCAGACGTCCCTGGACGGCGTCAATTGGACGACCGTCGCCGCGTCCGGGCCAATAACGACTGGCCAGACCGGCACCGTCTTTTACGACATCGACAACGCTAACACGGCCACGTACTGGCAGGCCATTCCCGCCGCGAGTTTCAACGGCCAGGTTCTGACGAACACCTTCCCCGCCGGACTGACGGGACAGGTGTACAATATGCCACAGGACGTCCTCATGTACCGCATGAACAAGGACGACTACTGGAACCTGACCACGAAGACCTTCCAGGGGCGTCCGCTCCAGTTCTGGCTCGACCGCCAGATCGTTCCCCAAATGGACGTCTGGCCCGCGCCAGACTTCGTGTCCGCCCAACAGGTGATGGTCGTCTGGCGGCAGGCGATGCTGATGGACGTCGGGAGCCTCCAGAACACCCTAAACATCGCTCCCCGATGGTACCTGGCGTTCTTCTACCGGGTAGCGGCTGAGTTGGGCCTCTGCACGCCCGAGGCGGATCCTACGGCAGTCCAGATGCTCCAGGCCAGGTCCGACCAGGCGTGGCGCAAGGCGTGGCTGGAGGAGCGAGACAATTCGCCCGTCAAGTTCCAGACCAACATTGGCGCCTACACGCGCTAGCGATTTAAGGAGGCATAAAGTGCCGCTCTATTTGTCCACCGAGGGGCTTGCCTCCGTCGCAATCGGTATCTGCGGGAGGTGCTCCCAGAAGTTCCCCATCGGCGAACTGATGTCGGACCCGAACAGCCCCGGCCTCATGGTGTGCCAGGACGACATTGACCAGTACGACCCTTGGCGACTGCCGCCACGGGAACTGGAAGACATCACCCTGCGGATGCCGCGCCCAGACGTCCCCCTCCCCATGTCAGGGTCACCAACATCATCAGCGTTCGGCAGCTTCGCGTTCGGCGTCAGTGCGTTCGGTGGCACCGGGTACGTCAGCGTCTCTCCCGGCGACACAAACTGGCCCGCCTCTCAGTTCCCTGACGACGGGCTGCAAGCCAATCAACTCCCCGCAACCGGAAACAGTTCGTAATGCAGACCACCAACATCCAGAACCCGTCTCTCCTGTCGAGCCTTAGCACGGCCGTCCAGACACTCGTCGCGACGCCAGCCCCCGCCAGCGGACTCATCGTCTCTGCCCTGACGTTCTGCAACAAGAGCAGCGCGAACGTGACCGTGACGTGCTCGATTTACAACGGCACGACCGACTTCTACCTCGCATACAACGCGCCGGTCGCCATCGGTGACACGCTCGTCCTGGGCGGGGACGTCCTGAAGGTCATGCTGACCAACGGCTTTTCGATCCGTGGCTACGCCAGCGCGATCAACTCCGTAGACTTTACCGCGTCCAGCGTGCTGTTCACGTAATGCGTCTCTTTGGTAACAGCATCAAGTTCGTGTACGGGGAGCTTAACCTAAGCAACCCGAGCGGCAGCACGCCACTGACGATCACCTACGCGGGGACCGGCCCGAACCCGGCCCTGCAGATCAACGCGGGCAATGCCAGTTACCCGATCATTGCCCAGAGCACGCTCTCCACTGGATGCGACAGCGTCCTGCAAAACACCAGTAGCTCCCCGACGGCCTACTCGGCCTTGTCACTCTGGAACGACGGCGGCGTCGGTGACAGTCTCGTCCTGCTAAACACGTCTTCTACTTACAACACTGCCCTTTTAACCGGAGCAGCGGCGGCACCCGCTGCCTACATGTACACTGCGGAATCCCAGCCGCTGGTGCTTGGCACGAATGCCACGCAACGCATTGGAATCAGCGGCGCTGGCAATGTCTCGGTCAGCGCACCGAGCAGCGGCGTCGCGCTCTCTGTAAACGGACTGGGTACCCCGCTTGCTGTCACCTCCAGCACCGCGACTGGCGCGATCACAACGATCCAGAACACCAGCAACGCGACCACGGCCTTTTCGGCTTTGTCACTTTACAACGACCTCGGGGTCGCTGACGGCCTCGTCCTGATCAATACGTCGTCTACGTACAATGTAGCCCTCCTGGGGGGATCGGCAGCCGCACCCGCTGCCTACATGTACACCCAGGAAGCCCTGCCGCTGGTGTTCGGTACCAACGCCACGCAGAGGTTGGTGATCAATGCGGATGGCGGGATTGTCGCCGGGGCCGCTACCGGTGGAGACCAAGGGGCTGGCACGATCAACGCCACCGGCCTGTACGTCAACGGCACGTCGGTAGGAAACACCAGCGGAAGTTTCACGGCCACACTGATCGGTGCCGCCGGTTCCCTGACGGACACAATTTACTGGTCAAAATCCGGGAACACGGTGACGCTGAGTTACCAGGGAACTAGCTGGTCTGGCACAGGAAACTCGGTCAATAGCGGGTTCTCTGGTCTTCCGTCTAACTTGATCCCCGCGCACACTCAGCAAACTTGCGTGGCTATTCCAGTAGTAAACGGGGCCTCTACAACGACCGCCAATATAGTCATCAACAACACGGGAACCGTTCAATTTGGCCTGTACATCGGGGGGGGTGTCCCCTCTCCCAGCGCACCTTGGAATGCATCGGGCGCCCGTGTAATTTATCCTTTCACGGTTACCTACGTGACGAACTAGGGATCAAAAATGACAGCAACAATGGACGACTTCAACCAGGCTTTTGCGGACCTGATCGGCATTGAGGGCAGGTACTCGAACGACGAGCGGGATCCAGGTAACTGGACCGGCGGGAAGGTCAACGTCGGGAAGCTGAATGGCACCATGTACGGCATCAGCGCCGCCGCGTACCCGACGCTGGACATCGCCGGTCTGAGTCTTTCCAAGGCGAAGGCGATCTACCTGACCGACTACTGGAACCGGCTGCGGTGCTCGACGCTACCCGGCCCCGTGGCAGTGGCACTCTTCAAGGAGGGCGTCAACCTCGGTGTAGACGGCGCCGCGAAGGCTTTTCAGCGTTCGCTGAAGGTCACGGCAGACGGAGACATCGGGCAGATCACCATAGGCATCGCCACCTCCAGCCCCACGCGGGAAGTCCTGTGCGGTTTCCTGACGGAGTGCGCGGTCATGTACACGCAGATGGACAACTTCAAGATCGACGGCCGTGGGTGGCTGTCGCGCGTCATCAAAACAGCAGTGGAGGCCGAAAATGGGGCTTGACATTACAGGCATTGGATCAGTCGCGGACTTGCTTACGGCGGCAGTAGACAAGATATGGCCCGACCCCACGCAGGCGGCCCAGGCAAAGATCGCCCTGCTCAATGCACAGCAGGCCGGTGCTCTGAAGCAACTGGACGACCAGTTCCAGTTGGCTATCGAACAGATCAAGGCGAACGCGGCAGAGGGCGGTGGCCTGCACTTCCGCGACGGGGCTGGCTGGGTCTGCGTCGCCTCCTTCGCCATCGCCGCCCTGAAGTCGCCCATCGAGTGGGGGTGCGCACTCTCAGGGCACCCGGTCACGCTCCCGGCCATCGACCAGAGTACTACGGTCCCGATGCTGCTCGCGCTACTCGGCGTCGGCGGGATGCACCTCTACGGTCAGACACAGGGAGTGCAGGCAAAGTGACAGACCGGGGCATGAACGACGAGCAGATCCGTGATGTGTTCGGCGCCCTTGCCCGCATCGAAGAGAAGCTCGACAGCAACAGCAAGAAATGGATCGAGCACGCCAAGGAGCACGCCGACATCGACGCGGAGGTACTCAAGCTGCGGCTTGTCAACGCCCGCCGTAACGGCATTCTCGCGGGCATGTCCCTGGTTGGTAGCGCACTTGGGGCAGGCATCGGGTACGCGGCGGAACTTTTCAGGATGCACAAGTAGTGCCGACATCGATGACCTTCCAGTCGCTGCAGGACGACATCCAGGCGTACCTTGAACGTGGCAATATTTTAGACCCGATTGTCTACGCCCAGCTACCTGAGTTGATCAACTTCGCGGAGCGCCGTATCGCGCGCGAACTGAAGGTCGTCGGGTTCCTCGTTGCCGCGACGTTCACGATGTCGGCCAACCTGGCAGTCTACCCAAAACCCGACAGGTGGCGGGAGATGGTCTCGCTCAACGTCGGTTCCGCACCGACCGGGACGAGCGTCAGGAATCAGGTCTTCCCGCGCAGCTACGAGTACCTCAGAACGTACTGGCCGGACGACACGCAGACCTACCTCAGTACGTACGGGGTCTACGGGGCGCCGAAGTTCTACGCCGAGTACAACTACCAGAACATCATCGTCGCCCCGACGCCGGACCAGGCCTACCCGGCAGAGATGGTGTACTACGAGGAACCGGCCCTGCTCGATGAGACGAACAACACAAACTGGATCACCCAGTACGCGCCGAATTTGCTCCTGTACTCCGCACTACTGGAGTGCAGTCCATTCATCAAGAATGACGCGCGCATGGCGACCTGGCAGGGGCTTTATGACAGGGCGGCGGCCGTCCTCAACAGCGAATCGAAGGCTGCCGTGCTTGACCGCAGCAGCACCAGGCAGGAAACCTAGTGACCACGTACACGAACATTTTTACTGGGGCACTCATTGCCCCAGCCCTTGCGGCCTATAACTCGATCCTGCTGAACGGGAACCTGACGCTTGCGTGGCCCCTTGAGACCGCCCCCAACTCGAACCTGGCTACGCCAATCATCGACATCACGGCCGGTTCGATTGGCGCGTTTTCACTTACGCTGCCACCGGCCACAAGCGTCGGCAACGGCACGTTCCTGATCGTCAACAACCTGAGCGCTTACACGCAGCTAGTCTACAACAACGGCGGCGTGCTGCTCGCGAGTCAGGCACCTGGGTCCGTGTTTTTCTATTACCTGCAGAGCAACTCCAGTGCCGCGGGCGTATGGTTTGCGTTCCAGTACGGGGCGGCAATCCCCTCCCCCAGCGTCGCCCTGATAGCGGGCGGCGGCCTCCAGGCTACCGGCTCCACGCTCAGCCAGGTTATCCAGACCTCAATAATCACCACGAACTACGGATCGTCATCCAACGACCTCGCGAAGCTGTTTGTCTGGGAGGGCGGCTCCGGTACCTTCCAACTTCCCGTGTCGAACGCGGTCGGGCCTTCCTGGTACGTGCAAATTCGCAACCAGGGGACCGCGACGCTTGCCGTTGAGCCAAGCACCGGATCGACGGACCAGATCAACGGCCTGGGGGCCAACGTCAACCTGACGATGAACATCGGGGACTCGGCGTTCTTTGTCACCGACGGCCTCGGTAACTGGTACACCATCGGCCTCGGGACCGTGCAGCCGGTGTTCTTCAATTACCAGCAGGTAAACGTCACCGGCCAGCCATCGACCATCGTCCTTGGAACGACCGCTGGCAGCCTCAACAAGATCGCCTACAAGTTCACGGGCGCGCTCAGCGCAAACACCGTCGTCCAGTTGCCCGCCTACGCCCAGACGTACTGGATCAACAACGCTACGACTGGCGGCTTTACGCTGTTTTTCCAGGTCACGACGAACACGGGCGGCGGCATGTACGTGGGCCAGAATTCTCAGGAGATCATTTACTCCGACGGCTCGAACATCATCAATGCGGTCAGCGGGTCCGGCCTCAGTAACCCGGTCTCGGTGGTGCAGGGCGGGACGGGCGCGACGACTGCCGCAGTCGGCCTCGCCAACTTGGGCGGGACTTCCATCGGGATATCGGTTTTTTCTGCGGCAACCAAGGCCGCCGCACAGTCCGCGATAGCCGCGGCATCGACCGCCGACGCGACCGTGTTGTCACTGGTGCTGTAGTGGCACTGATCCCGCTTATCAGTGCCCCTGGCATACAGCGCGACGGGACGATCCTCGCCTCCCAGGCCTGTACGGACGGCCTCTGGACGAGGTGGCAGCGTGGCCTGCCGCGCAAGATGGGCGGCTACCGGAACACGCAGCCGTACCTGACCGCAATCTCGCGCCAGCTGCTGAGCCAGGCCTATAGCGGGAACCGGTTCATCTACTCTGGCACGCCAGTCGGGATTGACCAGTTCACAATCGACTCCACGAACGTCGCCAGCGCGGTAACGAACCCACGATTCCCCGCGACCGTTTACCCGACGACTGCCGGGCTGCCGACGACCGGCGTGAACGGGCAGCCCTACACCCAGGTGAATGCCTGGCAGCTAGATGTCTGCTACGACAATTTCTCCAACCAGAATTTGCTATTTGCAGTTTGCAATCAGACCCAACTCGACACCGCGAACCAGGGCCTGTTTCCGCTCTACTGCACGTACGCCTACAACCCGGCCGCCTGGACATTCGGAACGTCCGGCCCTATCCCCGGCACGAGCGGCACCTACGGACCACAGGCGGGATTCATCCAGGTCGCGGGGTACGGGACGGGCACGGACGGCCACGGCGGGACGCTGCAGGCCCTGTTTCCGAACGGCGTCAGCGGCCTGGTTTCTGTCGCGCCGTACCTGTTCGTCTACGGCAACGACGGCTTCGTCGCTTGGAGCACGCCGGGGTACCCGACCGACTTCACCGGGGCCTCCCTCGGGAGCCTGTACGTCGGCGCGACAAGAATCACTGCACAGAAAATAATCAAGGGATTCAACCTGCGGGGTGGCGGCGGATACAGCCCGAACGCACTGTTTTTCAGTATCGACTCGCTTATTCGCGCCACGTTTGTCGGAGTCCCAAATGGCACCTGGCAGTTTGACCAGCTAACAACCGACATATCCGTGCTCTCGGATGACTCCATTGTCGAAGACAACGGCACGTACTATTGGGCTGGGGTCGATCATTTTTACATGTTCAACGGCTCCGTGCAGGAGATCCCAAACAGCCAGAACCTGAATTATTTTTACGACAACATCAACACCACCTACGCCGCCAAGTCGTTCGCTTTCAAGGTGACGCGGTACGGCGAGATCTGGTGGTGCTACCCGCGCGGCAGCAGCACCGAGTGCAGTCACGCAGTCATCTACAACTACCGGGAGAAGTACTGGTATGACACACCCCTTCCAGACCTACGCAGCGCCGGAATCTACGGCGACAATTTCATCGGAACTATCATGGCGGGCGCGTCTCCTTACACGTACCAGTCACTGAACGGTTCCGGCGTCCCGGCGACGTACACGGCCTACAACCTCTGGCAGCACGAGCAGGGGACGGACCAAGTCTTCATCAATGGCGCGAACGTCGCCGCAGTCGAGTCGTACTTCACGACGGCCCCGATCAGCGCCCTCACCGGCCAGCAGCCGGTGGACGTGATGACGTCCCTGGAGCAACTGAAGCCCGACTTCATTCAGACTGGAAACCTGACCGTCACCGTCCTCAAGCAGAATAACGCCAACGCGCCAGTGACCCTCGGCTCGACGCAGATCGTCGCGGAGCCGGACCCAGTGGCAAGCATCAACCAGGTCGTCCCGCTCAAGGACACCGCTAAGATACTGCGACTCAAGATCGACAGTAACGTACTCGGCGGCAACTACCAAACCGGCCGGTGCCTGCTGACGGTAGACCAGGACGGGGGCAGGGACACCTGATGAACCTGCCAAGCCCGGAATACATGAGTATGCACGACTGGTGCGCGCAGATGGGCGCAATCATCGGGCACCTTCGCCAGATCACGCCACTTGACGGTGACGACTGGGTCAGGTGGGGGCAGCAGTTCCTGCTGGTCCCAGGAATCAGCGTACTAGGACCGCCGGACCCGGCCCGCTTCGATAACTGGGCGCGGTACGGGGAAAGCCTAGTAAACTCACTGGGCAACATAGACGGCACGCTGGGGAACAAATTTTGAAACTCTTGGGAGCGCGATAGATGCCTGTCAATCCGAACGCAGGGAACGACACGGCCGACCCGTACAGCGGCCAGGACAATATGCCGTTCGCGGCTAACGAGTACGCCGCGACCCAGACACCAAGTGCCGCGCAGCAGGCCACAGACGATAACATCAATGAGCAATTTTACAACTATTTGTCGTCTCAGGGCGTGTCGCCGGAACAGTTCCAGGCGCTGAAAACGAGCACGAACCCGGCAGACATAGCGCAGTACAACAAGCTCGCTACAGCAGGCAACAACGCCGCCCTGAACGTCGTCAATGCGGAGGTGGGTGGGCCAAGCCTCTTTAACCAGGTGATCGGCGGCCTCGCCCTCGCCGGGAGCGTCGGCGCCCTGACGGCTGGCGCCGGGG
>QGNH01000001.1_pt1 | contig 20558 bp, 35 predicted proteins | sample 1735481 | NCBI WGS metagenome assembly QGNH01 (sample SAMN09239004, study PRJNA386568) | Viral metagenome, whole genome shotgun sequencing project.
GTTTTCATAGTTTTATTTGTTTTAATATACTGATTGTCCACATTTTATACACATATTATTATTTAGTTCAAAATTAGTAAGGTTGTGGGCGCAAATGCTACATAGATGATCGCTAATATCACATGCACTCTTACTTGTATAATATTCAGCCCACTCTTCCATTGCATCCATAACAGCTAAATGTGTGTCGTAGTCCATTTTTTTACTACTTTCATACTTGCATCTCTTTTCAAGTGCTTTTATGAAAACTTCTTCTCTCGTTTTCATTTTTTTAAATTAAAGTTATTAAATAAGCCAACGCTATTCCTGCAAAACAGGCAATCCCGACAATATAACCAGGAAAAATATATTCATCCTCAAATATCTTGTCATAAACCATATCAGAAATGTAGGTATAACCGCCTTGTTCCATCATTTTAACAGCCTTATCAAAATCGGAAATAGTTACCTTGCAACTCAATGTGTGTGGTTCTTTTCTCATAATTAATTATCTGTTATAAGTGTTATTCCGCATTTAGGGACGGCACTATTTGCCATTTTCATTGCTTTTGCTTTACTTTTAAAACACGGGATTAAATATTCATTTTTTGGTAATGGCCTAAAACTTCCACCAATACTTAATTCCGTTAACAAAATATTTACCATATAATACTTTTTTGCGCTCATTTTTCGTTTTCAATAATTTCATCTTCAATTGCCGAGAATGAAATAATCCTACATGTTTCAATACCCAATATAGATACCCATTTCTGTTTAATATACACCGTTACCGGTACTTTCTTTTCTGATTCAGGCTTCCGTGGTTGCCCTACTTTTCGTTTTTCTTCTTTCATACTACAAATATAATAAATTAATTTAATATAATCCTAATTATTTTGAAATTTCTTTTTGTAAAATATATTCTGAATATTGATTTGCTATGGCTTGGCTTTCTTCGCAAGCAATCAAAACTTTTAGTACTTTCATTTTCCTATTTCTTTAAATTGTTTCATAAAATCGTCAAAATCTTTGGCAATAATGTAGATACCGTTGTGATTTTCGATGTTACACTTAAACGTTTCCTGATCCGAGGAAAGTTTATCCCTACCAGTTTTAATTTCCACAGCAATAAATGTAGAATCATAGCGCAAACCAACTATATCGGCCACACCTTTTAATGCCGTTTTATTCGTGCGAAACACTTTTTTAACCGGATCCCAAACACCGGTTGTATTATTTCTCCAAACAAAATAATTTGAATAATTAAGAAATTTTATAATACTTGCAGTTGTTTGATTCGTTCTCGTTGGCATGGTGGTCGGGTTAAAATTTATCTAAGTGGGTTACTGGTTCTTTAAAATCCGGTGCTTCCTGGTATTTTTTATAAATCTCCCTACGTTTCGCCTTAAATCCGCTTGGAGTACAGCACATTTTTTTTTCGAGTATAACGCCGTTGTATTCTACTTTCAGCGTTAAATCATCAGGTATAATCAATAAGTTTGGTTTCATAGTTAAAAGTTTTTATAGTTGTCGTCAATGAATTGAAAAACTTCCTGTAATTTATCATCTTCAATTTTAAAATTATTATCAAAAATCATCCTAAATAAAAATCCATTTGTCGCAGCAACTGAATAACCTTTTTTTACTGCATAATCATAAACAATCTTTCCACAATTACCGATATTTAATTCTTCAAAATCAATTAAAATTGCCTGTTTTTTATCGTTTAATTTTAGTTTATTGCTAATTTGTTCTGGAAATTTAACAATAATAAGTTTTTCACTTAGAAAATAAACATACGTAAATATACTTAGTTTTACACGTTTTGCCGTTATCATCGCTTACTTTCCCCTTTCATTTCAAAAAAATTAAACATTTCTTTCATTCTATCGGCCAATGAAACTCCATAATTTTCGGCAAAATATTGCAAATCGTTATTCGTTGTTATAAAAGTCAAGGCGTGCTTATCATACCTTAAAGCAAGCAAATCCATTACCGGGGTTTCTTTTATGCCGTAGTTGTTGGCAAAAAGGTTTTCTTTGCCCAAGTCATCAATATAAAGTGGACGATTTTCAAGAAACTTCATTAAATTTTTATCCTCGATTAATTGTTCTCTTAATATTCGGCTATTGAAAATTGTAAAGTTTTTACCTGCCAGTTCCGAAATTATTTTAATAAAAGTTTCCATTAATAAGGTTTTTCCGGTGCCATTATTACCATAAATTAAAAATCCCTTATCAAAGTCACCTATAAATTTTTCATCCTGAGTTAAATAAAAATAAAATTGGTTGATAACATCCCTGTTAGTATCATCAACTACATAATCCTTTGTTATTTTTCGTGATAAAAGCCCAATTTTAGCTATTTTGAAAAATAATTCCTTAAAGTTTTCTGCTGAAATTGATATTTTAAAACGCTTTTCTTTGATTTTACGTGTCATTTCTTCAATTTCATTATCCAGTTTTATTATTAAGGGATGTTTGTATTCTTCCATTTCTTCCATGTTATTTAGCATTTAGTGGTTTAATATTAAAATCTTGAATACATTCAAACGATTGTTTTTTTTCAGCAGCGTGGTAGTCATCATTTTTATTATAGTGTTCCCAAGTATGAATAGCGGCTTTCCAATTTTTCATTTTATTTTTTCCAATCATCCACCCTTTTGATTCATAAAAGTTAAAAAATTTAACTACATCTACTGAATTTTTTCTTTCTAAACAATAATTTTTAATTTCTAAAAGTGTAGGTATTTTATCTTTATCTTTATCTTTATCTTTATCTTTATCTTTATCTTTATCTTTATCTTTATAGCTACAATTATGCTGTAGCATTGCTTTAGCATTGCCACCCTTAGAACCTGCTAACTGTCGAAGTTTACGTTTTTCACTTAATAAATCATACTGTTTATTCAAAAACACAATTTCAATTTTATCGTGCCTATTTTCGTGCTTAATTATTCCGGATTCAATTAAAATTTGTATTAATTCAGTATTGCTAAACTTTTTTTGTAGCATTGCTAAAGTTATACTACAATCTTTAAACCAATAATAAGCGCAAATATCAATGAATAATCCCTTTATCTCGTAAGATTCAAGGTTAATATCACCCTGCAACCATTCGGAAGCGGTGAAACGAAAATAAGGTAATTCAGATGCCATAATCAAAATAAAACCGGATAAAGTCTTGTCTCGGAAACGTACATGATACGACCGTCAATACATCACTGTAATTGAAAACTTTACCCGGATTTTTTTTAAGATTTTTATTCATGTATAATTATTTAAGACGATGCTAATATACAAAAAATTTTCAATTAATCAAATAAATTACGTTTTTAATTTCCAGCAATAATTAAGCACTGGAACGCCTTTATTACGGTACAATCCTTCTCGCTTGTAATCTGTTCTAATCAACCAACCGTCATTTGTTAGGTTTGTTATCGCCCTACGTATAGATGTCAATGGATAATGTCTATTCATATTTCCGAGTTGTTGCCAAACATCGTTCGGGGTAAAAAGCAACCCAGGATTATTTTTGTAAAAGTTAAACACGCAACGTTCGCACGTTTTAGCATTTTTAATAAGTTCGGCCAATCTCTTGCCGCTCTCATTTGTTGTGTTGTAGTAGCTCATTTTCTTATTATTTAAAGGTTTCAAAATCGTATTTCATAATACTATCGGAAATATGTACAAACTTCTTTGTGTTAATTTTACCTTTGCACATATTTTCCGCTTTTATTGCGTTCATTCGGCCCGCGCGGTAAGCGTCCTCTTGGATAGATATTACATTAATATGTTTATTTAAATCTCGATTATTGTAATAAAAAATAGATGTTACAATTAGCAATCCGAATAAAATTGCTATTCCCAGGCGTTTAGTTATTTTTCTCATTTTATTTTGGTTTTTTAATTAATAATTCAAAAAGTACCGCTATTTCATCTTCTTCAATTTTTGGAATATAAGGACGGATGGAGTCTCTAACCATCCAACGATCATCATTTTCATATATTGGTAATATCGTTTTATGTGTTCGACAAAAAGTATTCAAAACCTCCTCTTTTACCAGTTTCATTTGGCATTTGTGAAATATAAATAGTTTAATATCCGGATCCCGGATTACAACTATTCGTTTTAACGGTGTTTTCATATATCCAACTCCCTTTTTTTATCCTGGTGTATTTCTTCGAATGCCTTGATAAGCCCGATAAAAAACCGTAATGCCAGTATCCCGACAATTGCGATAGCGCTTACCCACCAGATCATTTTAGTAAAAAATAAACGGTTGTTACAATAATGCCGAAGAGTATTCCAGCCATAAGAAAATTGAGATCCCGGCGGTTTCGTTTTATCCGTTGTTGTTCGGCCTGATATTCGGCGTAAATCACGCTTTTGTATTGATTTTCTTTCATCTTATTGATTTTTAGTTATTAAAAAGGTAATTTAATTTTTTCTTCGTTAATAAATTTTCTGTAATTTTTGTATAAATAATCGTCTAATGCTAAGTTAATTATTTTTGATTTATTATAACCAATTTTTCGTAAATTAAGTAACGCTTTATCTTGATTTACGCTTAATTTGTAATGTATTATATTATTGCTTTTTAAATTCATAATTATATATGCAATATTACGGTATACATACGTTAGCCGCAACCCTAAAAGAGCCGCTGCTGTGCCGAGAAGTTTTTAAAACGCTTTTCTTGCTTCTCGTAATATTCGGGGTCGATTTCAAACCCTACAAATTGTTTACCCGCCTTATTTGCCGATATTCTACTTGAGCCACTTCCTACATGGGTATCTAAAATCAAATTAGCCTCCGCACAATAGTTATAAATTAGCCAGTCATATAGTTTTATCGGTTTTTGGGTTGGGTGTATAGTTCCGCCTTCTACCATTAATTGACCTCTGTTTATTATTACCCGCCTCAATGCCTTATCAAATGAAGTGTATGCAAGTTCGCCATCACTCATACTTAAATCTTGCCCTTTATCCCAAAAAATCCAACCCATCGAAGCGGGTAAATAATCAGTAAAGTAATTTGCACCCCAAATAATTTGATTTTTAGAAACCCTAAAAAGTTCCTGCCAGTATTCCGAAGTGGGCTTTTCGTAATCCCATCCTTTATCGGCAAAGTGTTTTCTTTTATGCTTAGGGTTCTTTGTAAAAGTTTCAGTTTGCCCACTTCTACCAATTCCGTATGGCGGGTCAACAAGTGCAACATCAAAGTAGTTATCTGCAAAGCGTTTTAAACCTTGCACACAGTCCTCCAAATAAACGACAGACAAAGGGCAGCGGCTAACACATGGTATGTTGCAGTTTTTTACTGGCTCTTCTGCTGGATAGTTTCGTTTGTCATCTTTATTGTAATACCTGTCTTTATAAGGTATATCAAGTTGCTGTTCGAGTTCAAATAATTTTTTTTCGTCTTCTGGTGTCATATTATTAAGTTTTATTTATTAATTCGTAAAAAACCGACAACATACCATCGGCACGTTATAACCAATGCAAGAACGCTCCGAAGATAGTTCCTGCATTGAGTTGAAAAATTAGGATTTACGCCATTTACGAAATTCCCAATATGACATTTTCTTTATGTCATTAAGTGTTATTTCTTTTGGCTTTCTTAATTCTTCATTTTCCTTTTGAAGAAGTTTATTTGCTTCTGCAATTTCTTCTAATGCTTTTTCAGTTGTAATAAAATCTTTACGATAATAATTCCATCCTGAAATTATTACAATGGTTTTACCTTCTTCAATTTTTTGTTTAAAATCTCTTAGTTCGTTGTATTTTTCAACGTCTAATAATACTGTGTCTTTTTCCATTTTGTTAAAATTAAATTGTTAATATTTAGATAATTATAAAATAAGCACTGGTTATAACACGGGCTAATACGCCATTTTGCCCATATAGTTTTGTTGTAAATTGACAGTTTTCGGCAGGCAAAACAGGCGCATAGCCCCACCGTTAGCAAATAGGCTAAAGAAGTCGCTGCCCTGTGATAGTTTTGTATAATTCTCGAAGTTTGTAAACCTTATCAGTATTGATTTTTATATACTCAGTTCCGATACGCAATTCACACGAAGTTTCAAACAACTTATAGTTTTCGCCATCATCCGTTTTGTAGCGATAACATACTTCAATTGCTGCATCTTCTTCACCAAGTTGTTTCTCATACTGTACATATTTTAGATTATAAAACTTATCGTCTTTCCCATCTTTGTCGAGCCATTCTTTACGATTGAATTTAAGTTGTTGAAACTGCCATTCATCATCAAAAAAAGCCCGATTTGCTAACACATAATATAAAAAATTGGCTACCAAACCTGCAACCGTTATAATGTTTTTTCAAGTTCAAATAATTTTGTCATAGTTTCCCGGCGGCAAAGTAGCATCAGAAGACCTGTTTTGTTTACCAAATTTAGCTTCGTTGTGTATTTCGAGATGATTTTATTCTGCGCCATAATATCGAGAAAAATACGTTCTTTCAAAATCATCCTATCATCAATGCTAATCTCTTTCAATTTCATGGTTAAATTAGAGTAATCCGGGAAAAATTCAATAGGCAAATACCATTTTCCCGTTGATATCTCGGCTTCGGTAATTGTTCCGAAACCTTTTAGTTTTCGTTGTTTGAAGTTCATTTTTTTATAGTTTTATAAAGGTTTTTATATTCGTTTTGGCAAAACTACAATTGAATCTTTTTTGTATGTAATGGTCGGTAATTCAGGTTCTTCTCCGTTTGAATCATGCAAACCCATACCCTGTTGACTGGCGTGGAAATTTAACTTCAATATTTCTTCAACGCCTGATAATGCCGTTTTGGCGTTAATCCAGGAAGTGCAATTTTTAAAATCAAACATCTTACCACCTGATCGGATTTCAATTGTAAAGCCGTCTTTCTCAATTGACTTTTCGTTTTTCATTTCATACTTAACATCGCTTTCAATTTTTGAAAGGCAGTTATCAAGATGTTTCGAAAGTTGTTTCATTTGGATAAATATTTTGATTGCTGATACATCCCCATCAATGACGCTTTGCACCATTGATGATAATTTTTCTTTAATATTTTCCATTTTACAAAGTTGTTTCAACATCTGTTAGTAATTGTTCCATTGTTTTTTTTGAAATTTTATACTTTTTTTCAATTCCGGCAATTGTGGCCGATGGTTCTGTTTGTAGCCATTTAATTGCAGCTGTATATGCTTCCGTTCCGGGATTAAGCCATGGTTTGTTATCCGTTGTTGTGGGTGCCTGTTTTGGCGTGTGTGTCATTTTTTCTTCTGGTTTGGATGAATCAGAATCTTTCACGTCGTCAATCAAAAATAAGCCATTTAAAGCATATTTTCTTGCATAAGAAGAACAACTACCAGTTATCTGACTTGAATCCATACCTTTTTTTGTTTCTTCCTCACGGGCATAGCCGGTTGATTGAATACATTTATTATTTTCATCAATCAATGAAACGGTTGATTTTACATAAAATCTGGATCCTAACATCACCAATTCATCTGTTATGTTCAAAAGTAGGTTTTCACGAATTAATAAAGGCTTGACAGCATCGAGAATATCTTCTGCATTTCTGTAATTATAGTTACCAAATGAGTTGTGATGCAGTTTCGGAACTTTTAATTCCGATTGAATTTTGATAAGTTTTTCCATTTTATTTAGTTATTTAGTTGTTAGTAATTAATTAATATTCATTCCATCATAACTGATATAACCGCCGTAATATGGCTCTTCGTAACTATGGTCGTTGTCCATTTTTTCGATACCTTGACGGCGTAACGATTTTCGATACTCTTCTTTGTGCATTTTTTTCAATGATGCCAAAGATTTTTTTGATTCAGACAGTTTTACTTGTCTCGGCGTTGCTGCTGGTAGTTTCAAAAGATTTTCGATAAATTGGCCGATATGGTCGGCTTGTTTGATAGTTGCGTTCATGGCTTTGATTTTAGATTGTTAGTAATTAATGCTAATTTACAAATAATATCTGAATAAAAAAAGTTTAGTTAGTTATTTTCTTTAAACATTTCGACTAATCTATCAATTTGGGCAGATGCGGCAGATGCGGCAGACCATGCAGCATACCATGAAGCATACCATGCGGCAGACCTTGCGGCAGACCATGCGGCAGATGCGGCAGACCATGCGGCAGACCATGCGGCAGACCTTGCGGCAGACCTTGCGGCAGACCATGCGGCAGACCTTGCGGCAGACAATTCTTCATTAGTAGTTGTCCCATTTGCAAATCTTTCGGCTACATTGACCGCTTCAATACTTCTTTCGTCTACCTTTTCTTGCAGTTTAAAAGATTCGAGAGCGCACCATACGGCAAACAGTCTTTGTTCCCTTTCGGTCATAAATTCATTTCGACACAATAGCCAGATTATATCCGATTGTTCTTTTACTTTATCCCTGTATTTTTCGATAAAACCTAATGGTGTGATACCTTTAGTCTCGATAAATCCGATATCTTTAGGGTCATAACAAGGTTTGAATGACCTGATAAGTGATAGTGTAATCTTTTCTTTAGTTTTCATGATTTTAAGATTTAAAGTTAGTAAAAGATTGCCGCCCGCCGGGGTGCAAAAGCATAGTTCCAGCGGTTACGACAATCAAAGCATCTTAGTTGGCATATTTATTAAAGAATTTTTCACAAGCTTTTAAAGTTCGTGTATTCGCATACTTATACATTTGTGAAAAAGATTTTTCAATTATTTTACCGCCAGTATGAAATAAATCTTCTGCGGAAACAACTACTTTGTAAGGAACAATATTTTCTTTTGCCCATATAGTTGCAGAAATTGTTAAATTTAGAGTTTTCTTGTTTTGGTAAATTGTTAGTGTTTTCATTTGCTTTGATTTAATTGGTTTGTATAAGTAAAGATATAGCCTTTTATCTTAGTAAGCAAATTTTAGGAGGATTATTTTCAATATATTTTATATGTTATTGATAATGAGGGTAATTATTTTTATAAAAAGAAAGGGCAAACGATTGTTTGCCCCTGTTTAAAACTAATTTTGAGTGTAATTATAAAATAAACGTGGAAGGAATTGAAGGATATACTAACTTCTTATTATATTGTTTTTTCATTTTATTGTCAATCTAAATCCGTTTGGTGCAACTTTAACTAATTGCGCTAATGTTGCTTTTGTGTTCGTTATGTCGGTTTGTCCATCTTTATTCATATCGGAAAAATCCTGTCCAACGCCAATACAACCTAAAAAATTAAAATGATAATTACCCTCGTGAATTAGTATCATATCTCGGTCCGGCACATTTATAACGTGAAAATGTTGCCCGTGTTCTGGTGAAAAACGTGGAACAACATCGTAAGTGCCGGTAGGTATACAACTTATTTGATGCTGGTTATTTTTCCAGGGTAACTCAAGCGTTTTACAAACGAAAATATCGTTTAATTTATCGTCAATTAACGCAAATTTGCCCAGCATTTCAATATAATTGCTGTTAATTCTAATTAATAATGCTTTCATCGTTTTTTGTAAAAACTATTTCGTTGTTATCCAAAATTACAACATGAGTATATTCGAGAAAATCCGGGTATTTCTCATAAAAAGGACGCCAAAATGCAGAACTTTCAGGATTGCTTTTCAAAACATCCCAATAAGTACCGAAAACAAGCATACTTATTATGTTGTCGTCTGTGTATGGCCTGACTTTTATGTTCATTTTTATTCTTTTTTCAAAAGTTGTCCTTTGGAATTTGAGAAGAAATTTTTAGTAATATATCCAATAAACGCCATTAATGCGACATGTTGCATTTGCGATAGATTTAGCGACTGCCAATTGTGATCTAATAATGCATTATAGATATACTGTGCTAATGCACCTCCTACGGCTGTATATAAACCTTTTTCAATATCTTTAATATTAATACCGAAAAGATTCGATTTTTGCAGTCCTGTAAAGAAATCTTTAATTTTTTGCCACATAGTTTTATTATTTAAAGTTAAATTTAATCATTTCCTATCTAATTTGCAAACAGGAAGTTCAACTTTCCTATTCTCTTTCATTTCTTCATGCTGCTTTATCATAAGTTCCCTTAGTTTTTTATCCTCAATATTCATCAAAGAAACCTCAAATATTTTATCTTCCATCCGTTCATGGTCGCATTTATTATTGGTTTCGTACGTCAATAAATTTTCCAAAACATCTTCTTTTGATTTTTGAACACTTTCTTTTATTTCTTCTAAATTTTTCTTTATTTCAGATATTTGTTCGGCATGTACGGCATTTGAGGAGTTCAACGCCGTAAATTTATTATTTAGAGACCTTAATTCTAACCACATTTTATCAAACCCCTTATTAAATGCTTCTGAGAATCCTTTTAACTGTTCATTTACCAGTATTTTTAAACCATTAAGTTCACCACCAACCTCGGTAAATTTTATCTTAACTGTTTTAATGTATGAAACAATTGCAAACCAAATGATAATTCCCAGACCTGAAATAAAGAGTAATAATAATGAAATAATCCACCCTATAATTGTAAATTGAACTTGTGAAGAAATTTGTAAAAAAATCATAACTTATAAATTTAATATTTCCATTAAAATTAACATCATCTTACTGGTAGGTTTTTTATTCGATCTGATAATTTTTGTATATAATATAATTGCTCCATTTTAAAATCACTATATTGCCCATTTATTATGATCAATTCATATGGTTTTATAACTCCTATTTTTTGAATTAAAAACCGTTCATAACAATAAGAACGGTCTATGTTTTGGTATATTATTTTTTGGATATCAGATTTTTGGCATTGTAATTTTGAAATTATAATATTTTCCACGTCAATAATTTCAGGGATTAAGCCGGATTCGGTAATATTTAATACAGTGTCGCCATTTGTGGTATTTACATTTATAACATAATTTTTTAAAACGACAAAATACTGAAAATCGTAAATATGTTGTATTGAATTATTTTGTGAAGATGCTGTAATCCCAAGGGAAAACATTATTATATAAAGTATTTTTTTCATAATTAATAAGTAAAATTATGGTTAGTAATTTCTTGTCCAGCGTTATTAATCGAATGAACAAATCTCGCCGATGAAGTAATAGCATGATTATCATACCAATTAGTTTTTTCTTGCAATGTAACTGTAGATGCTGGGTTAGATATTGGTTTCGCTGTTGCATTTGATGTCAAAAGCGTACAACCATTTAGTATTATTGTACAATTTCCAACAGCCTTAATACAATGAGCTGCTGTATCATTTTTGGTATGATATAGTTTAGCGTTTGGCTTTAATTCAAGAACAGCATTTCCCGATATTGTGATTAATGGCATTACACCGTTAATATATCCTACTTGTATATTCCAGGTTAATAAATCATTTATAGTCGTATGCCCCCCAGATAATGTTAATCCGCCATAAGAATTTTGATCTCCAAGTTCAATCATTTTCGTAAAATACACATCCCCCGCAACTACTTGAATACCTGAACCTACTCCATAATTTGAAAATACTATCTTACCAAAATTAACTTTTGCATTCGCATTATTTACATAAATACCTAATTTATTATAGGGGCTGATTGTATTGTCGCAAAATATATCCCCCATTATATTAATGTGTGATAATGATGTACCTGTGATATAATATGTACTATTTCTTGCATGTGCCTCAAATGTTATATCATTTATTGCGTAAGATGTTGATGATAATGCCGGGTTAATTGTTATAACCGAATTATCAACATATCCTTTCCACGTAATAAAATTATAACCTTCAATAATATTAATATCGCCCTCGCAATAACTATCATACATTAAAGTAACCCCGTTCACCGAATTGTTACCCGTTGAAAATGCTATACCATCTTTACACAAGATACTACTTTTTATAAAAACATTATCTGATACACCATCAGCAAATAATCCGGGATTGCCAGCAGATGTGGTTGATATTGTGCCATCAATTATAAAGTTTGAATTTTTAGGCGATGTTTGAAAGATATTATATAGATAAACAGCAGTTGTATAAGTTGATTTAATATCTGCGTGTATGTATATGTCTTTCTGGTCATAAGTGCTTGGATTAATAGTTGATATTTTCATTCCATAACCACCAGTGGATAGAAATGAACTATTTACTATTTTTATTGAATTAACTTTGAAATTATAAAAATCAATACAGCTCTGTCCGGCACCAGTACAGGTAGTTTGCATCCCATCTATATAAATAGATTTCTTATATGTACTATTATTATCAAATAAAACTGATTGGTTTGATATTATTACGAAATTACCATTAATATATTCATCCACTCCTGCGCCAAATGCAGAACTATTAAACATTGAACTATCGTTTGTATAAGTTATATTAACTTGTCCAGCGGCTTGATATGAAACCCCCGGATAATTAAAACAATGGATCTCTGTATAACTTCCTGATGGCACAAACACTATACATGGCTTTCCGGCATAAGCGATATGTGCCGTATGTGCAACTTTATGGATTGCATCTGATGTTGTATCAGCGACAACATAATTAAAACTACCACCGCCGGCATGTTGCCTTACATATAGCTTTGTAGCTAATGTGTCTGTTTTTTGCAAATATAATGGAGATTGAACCGAATCTCTTACCTTTAGTTTACCGTTAAGAATTGTGTTTCCATTTTTTTGCATTTCAAAAGCGTTATGCCGACCACCATAAAAGCCATTACCAATAACAAATAACTTATCTGTTGCAACCCATGATGTATAACTCGTATTACCCGTTGTATCATTATTATAGCCAATCGTAAACTGGTCGTAACTATTTGAATTGGTTTGCATACCAGATGAAAAACAATAATTACCATTAGATAAGCTATTATTTAAAGATACAGAACTAACTCCTTTTGCATAAGATGCTACACCAGATGCAAGAGACGCTATACCAGCCATACAATTTAAACCTATTGCAAACCCATGAACTCCAAACACATTACATTCAAATCCCAATGCAATGCCTCCGCTTGCAGTTACTGTATTATCTGTAAGATATAAAGCATTTAGCGCAGTATCTACGATTAAGAATGGTTCAAGTGACCATTTGTGAGCATAATTATTCCATCGCAATAATTGCCCATCTGTATTTCCATTTTTCTTCAATGCCCGTAATTGTGATAAGGTTGCGCCTGTATCTACTACAACCCCGGCAGTTGTTATAAAATAAATCGGGCTTTTCATGTAATATAAAGCGGTAAAGTAGTTATTTTTTAATCCAGATAGTATTATTTGATTATATCCAGAAAGCGAAAATCCTAAAAATATGATGAACAATAATTTTTTCATATTGCTAATTTATTAAAAATAATTGGTTTTTTGGTTATCTTGGATTGCTTCTTTTAATTTTCCCCTTATAATTACTAAACGATTATTCATTCCATAGGAAAAATCAAATGCTTCATCTTTGTAAACTTTTATGTTATTTAAAGAATAATCGTAATTGATATTATTGTAATCAGTTATATAAATTTCATTGGCTAAAAAATGGTAATTAATAATAGAATCCGCTATACATTTGGGAAGCGGAAGTGTGTATAATTGGTATATGTCTATTTTATTAACTTTTCTTACCTCTACCGACCTTTTATCACCGTTTAATGTTGTAAATAAATCACTTGTAATTGTTAATGACTCGGTTGCATTGCCGAAAAATCCGGGAACGCGAATCATATCCGGCAAATTAAGGCCTTTGTAATTCATATCGGTACGCATCAAATAACCGTTCATTTTTGAATAAATCCTAAATGTGCCCTCAACGTTATCTTGTGAATAAAGCATTAATTTATAATTTACACTCGCAATTGTTGTATCAACACCAAATGAAGTGATAACCGCAACTATTTTATAATTTCCTTCTCCTTCTGCATTATATACTTTTGTCCAGTCAATTGTATATCCGAACATTAAAGCCTGGTCTAAGTAGTAAATAATAGAGCCTAAATCGTAAAATGTACCGTAGTTATCATCATTTAAATCAGCTAAAAACGTATCATCTTTGAATAATTGTAAAGTAAATGTATCTGAATTTGTTGTGCATTTGAACATAAAAGACGAAATATCATTCTTTAATGAACCTGTTCCGGTTCCATCCGTAAGAACGATATTCGAATAACAGCAAGTTTTAAAATCTCTATCATCAGTAATTGGAAGTGCTTGTAATTTACCCATGGGCGTTGCAACTAAATCAGTTGTCATACCTACAAGTTGCATCAAATTACCGCTATTTCTAATTATTATCATTGTTATACACTTTTATAAACCGCTAATAATTCACAACGGCACGTTTCAATGCTTGTAATTGTAAACCCGTTCTGTGTTCGTAATGTAATACTATATCCCTCTAACTCATCGGATAAATGGTTATTTACAAATAATTCGTAATCTTTTCCGTTTACCTCAGTTCCCAAAGCTACCGCAAATGTAATTGTAACCGGAACTCCTGCAGTTAAATCCAACCCCTGTGCATGAAATAACGATTTACGTAATTCGTTACGTAAAATCAACATCGTTGTTTTTTTTGTTGTTGGCGTTCCCGTCATGTCTACAACTGGAATTAATGTACTATCTGGCAATGTACTCATTAATGTTAACGCTGATATTTTCTGGTCTGCTACTGGCATTTTATTAAATTATTATTTTTCCTGTATCTTCTTTTGTTACATAACTACCATCTTCTTTTAACATAAACATCGGAGTGGATGTCATTTCACAATAACTTATCATTGAGCCAAAAACAAAATATTTTCCGGCACCTAAACTTCCACCGGCAACGCCGCAGTCTGTTTTATTATAAATCACATCATAAATCTGATTCGGAACGCCATCTAAACCCTCGTCTATCCAAGTTGCCCCGGCATCATAAGAACGGGAAGCGTTTAAGCCACCCCACGGCATTAGTAAGATATTATGTATGTCTAACTTTGAAATACTTTTTGCCTGAAACCCACCATAAACGAGTGATGCTGTCGCCCCTGTATCTGTACTTTTTTTAATTCCATCTTGATCGCAAATGATTAATGTATTTATGTCTAAATATAAAATACACCATTGTTGCACGTGTGGGTGAAATGCACAAATAGTCCACGTCTCACCGGCATCAGAAGTTTTTAATATATTTGTTGAATGTGTACAAATAACGCCATTATTTGCATCCAAAAAAGAGAATCTGCGATAATCTGTTATTGCCCCTGAATATTTTTGTATCCATGTTAAACCGCCGTCTAATGTTTTATAAATGCCATAATCAGAGCCATAATTTACCGCACAAACGCCAATTAAAGGAGTTGTAAAATGTATGTGAGCAACGTTATCAGTTACATCTGTAAAAATAGAACTTAAATTTTGCTTTAAAGTCCATGTGTTGCCGGCATTTGTAGTATAAAATAACTGATTTGCAACTAAAATAAAGGCGTGTAAATTATCAATTATAGATATTCCGCAATATTCATCTGCACCTATATTTAAAGTTGGCATTGAAAAAACTTGGTTCCAATGAAAACCGCCGTCCGTTGTTTTCTCAATTGCGCTACCACCGGAATTGAATGATTTAATTGAAAGTCCGACGTTTGAATCAAAAAAACCTAAAGATTGAATTAAGAAAGTATAATCACTTGTGCCAACAAGTTGCCAACCCGTTACGATTGAGCCTACACAGTCGTTCCCTAAACGTGCGATTATGTGATATTGTTTTGTTTTGTCTATTTTAGTAAAATCTATCCAAGCTGAAAGTGTAACTGTTCCGCTTCCAATGTCGATCATATCGCCGGGAGTTGTTGAAATAGGATAAATCATTTGCCCGGGTAATGGCTGGTCAATTGAATTAACCTCGTATTTACCATTTTGGCCGCCTTGTTGATAAGGTTCTATTGATATAACCCCGTAAGGATTGCCGCTTACTGCGCCAGGCGTTGTAAATGTAGCTACAATTTTAGTATTATTTACACTCGATAGGTTTGGAGTTATATCCGTTGCCCCGTCAAATGTTTGTATAGTTGCCGTCCATTTAGGCGAGATATTACCATCCTCGTTGTAATCATGGATTTGCATATCTGATTGCAGCTGTGTGATAGTTTGGTTTCCTGAAATATCTGAAACAGCAATTTCCAAAACCTGAACTAATTCCCAACTTACATTTTTAGTATATCTGTCCCATTTCTCATTGATACCATTCTGGGGTAAAGAATTATCATAAAACGTGTAAAAAGTAGAAACGATATAATTAAGTTTTACCCAATCTTCCCACCTTAACCGTGAAGCTAAATGTAATAAATATTGTTGATTAACCCCGGCAGTTGTACCCATCAACAATTTCATTTGGTTGTGTATATCTGTTGATGGCAGTATGTAGCCAGCAGGGGTGTTCATCGTTACTAATCGGATATTATCAGCATTAACGGGTAAAGTAGTTAAATCAAGCGTAAACATTGATAATGGCTGAACATCGCCAGTACTTAAATTATTAACCTGATATTTTAAAGTAATTTTATCCAATCTGCCTGAATTTGTCTGTATATCGGCAAAAGTATAAACGTTATCCACAAGCCAACCTTTGAAATCAGATGTTCCCATAATCGGGCTGTCAGTTTCGTTATATGGTTGTTCAAAATGCTGAACAGAATTAATTGTCAATAAACTTGCATTATCGGGATTTGAAACAAATGTGTTTGCATCACAAAGTACATTCATCTTATCGCTGGCAGCGGTTTCCATGGTGTAATTTTGCGTTATAACCGACAAAATATAGTTACCATTTGCAAGTTGCGCCTGTTGCGCTGCTGTATAACTTAATGTAGCTATTATCTTAATTTGAGTTTCCGAAACAAACACACCTGCTACATTTTGCAAAATACCAGCGTAATTAGTATCTGATAATGCCACACTACCGACCATGTTAAATACTTTACTTATTGCAAAATTGGTAAAATAATCATCAGTATTTGGTGTTATTGAATTTGGTACAAATCTATGTTGCAATTCAAACAGTGTGTTAAGGTTTGAGTATGAAGCTGTACTATCATTTATAACAATCTCAACCGTGCAACCGTTTGTTTGTGCTGTTGCGATTATATTATTCGATAAATCTTTATAAACAATTGATTCTAACGTATAATTTAAAGGTAAAAAAGCGTTGAAATGTTCGTTGAACCAACCTGTATTCCCAAGTATAACATCATCTATTCCGCTATGTGAACTGTTAGGATCGTAAAGCGAAATTTTACCCTCATATCCGGAAACATATTTAAGGCAATTTGTGCCGCCAAAATAAGAAGGTGATATTAATCCCTGAATGTTCGGAAAGTCTCCTGGCATCGCCACTGGCTCAATTTCAAACGTATGTACTATTTCAAACGTAAAATTACCAAAAGTATCTACTCCTAATGCTTCTATTGTGCAAGTCCCACATTTAGCTGTATTATAAGTATTATTCCAAGTTGCTGTTATCACACCTCCGCTTGCCCAAGTACCTAAGTAATGGTAGCCACTTGCCAAACCATCGGCAAAAAATGCCATCTCGGTACCATCAATCGAATTTAAAAAACTGGTCGCATCATTATTTTCAATTAGATTATACTTAAATCTAAATCCTGAAAGAGTTGTAAACCCTACAATTTGTAGGTTAAATTCACCATCAGCCGGGGGAGTGCCAACTAAATAGGTATAAGTTAGTGATAAATCAGTAATTGCTGTTATCGTTCCCCATTCCTGACCAGCAGGGGAGGTAATTAATATAGTATCACCAACCGCAAACTCATCAGTTATAAAACTGCCATTCGTTCGACTTATCGTTTTGGTGGAGTCAACATAAAGTAAAGGATTAGTATACTGCGCATAATTGCATGACCAGTTGATACTTATGTTTGTTGTTACCTCTATAGTCTCACCAACTTCCCCCAATAAATAATCTGTTGTTTCGTTTCTAAACAAATTTTTAAATGATCGAGATATTACCGTAAGTGCCATATGCAAATATAATTATTTTTTTTGTAAGTTTTCAAAGTATTTATATGCCTCATTAATATTGCCCGATTTTCCAAGGTTTTCCAAGTTGATAATATGTGCCATTTCTTCCGGCGTTGCAGTCTTTTTAAAATCTTCTATTCTGCCCTTTGCCTGCTGAATTGTTGTTGTAAAATCTTTCAATTGATTTTGCATTTGTTTTAATAAATCTTCCATAATTTTACCCCTCAATAAAAGTTTCAATTAATCTGTTTGTTCCGGTGTTGTCAATCGTATAAGGCATCCTTATTCGATAATCAACAATGGCATAATCCGAACCAAAACGCCATTTGATTGAATCAAATTTACCCCTGCGACCGTCTAATGTATTAAACCATGAATTTTGTATGCAATTTAAGAAATCAGAAAAGCCAAAAGGTATTTCTACTTGTTTATAAAGTAAATATTGATTTTCATTTCCGTTGTTATAACAAAACGAAGTAGTCCAATGCCATGTATTATAGATCGTTTTCGCAGACATTAAATCACGATAGTTAGCTGATAAGGTACCATCGCTTTCGCAAATCAATAATTTAGGCACGCCAACGGAATGGGTGGATAGGTTAAGCATACCTACACGCCCGGTTATCCGGTTTGCAAATTTTGGGTATTTCTTTTTCGACAACGCACCAACCACATCCATAAGGCCGTCAACTATCTTAGCAAAAACAAGTAATTCATTTTCAAAACCTGTCAGTGAGTGTTTTCGTGTTCCAAGTGCGCACGGAATATCAACACTTTCAAGTCCTGTAATCAGTGATAAAGTCGCGTCTAATGATGTATTTGTCGAGTTAGTCAATCGTTCGTAATTAGTACCTGTAAAATTATCATAAGTATTTCTATCAACTGAATCTAATTTATAATCTATCAAATAGTTCGCTTTTAATTCGTTTGTATTATATTCATTCGATAGTGTTTCAACCCCGATATTCGGCATTGTCTGAATAGTTTTTTCCCAGAATTGCTTATTAACCGTACTTTCAATAAACAAAACACCATTAACCGCCTGTGGTTTAGCGTGAAAAATTTGCATTACCAAATGAATTATATCTAAAAGAGTATATCCGTAACTCTGCGCACCCGGATATCCGTAATCATCACGAACTTGCCATGGGCTTAATAAATCATCTAATCCACCATGTTTGCCATTACACCCGAAATTACCTTTCATTGATTTTAACGGTAAATAAACAAGGTTTTCATAACCATTTGCAAATATCGAACTTTGAAAAGTCAGGCCTAAATATTCTGCTCCACGTTCTAACATAGTTTTTATTTTCATCGTTCTGTAATACCGAACTTGGCCAAACATATTATTAATATAACTATCCACCATTTTGGCAATTAGAATAACCAATATGCCCATATAAATAATAAATAATATCAATTTTGCTACGGATATTAAAACAGCCCAAACACTCATTCCTGAGTCTAAGGAAATATCTTTTATTTTACTCGGTATATCAATTAATTTTTCGGATACCATATAAATTTGTATTCCCAAAACTACTTCTTGCAAAGCATCTGGTATGTAGTTAATTTCATAAGGAACATCGAAATAATCAACGGAAGTAATTTTGCCGGGCCCGGAATAAGACGCATCGGCTAAATAAGCAAATGAAACAACAGAAGCTCTATTTTCAAGCTGCGTTAATCCATACAGGTCTTTTATTTTCATAGTGCAAAAGTCCGGCCAACGAACGAACTTATCCAACGGGTTTAAAATGCCATTGAAAGCTAAATAATTGTTTATACCATCTTGTAATTCAATCGTGAATTTTTGAGCTTCAAATATTTGCCCGTTGTCCACGTGTGCGTAAATTGTATTTACAGCGTCCTGTCTGAAAATAATATCAGCTACCGTTAAATTTGGCTGAACGCTCATTGTCTCGAATGTAGCCAGTATCTCTATTTCATCAAAATTAGCCGTAGTTCCACCGCTGCCGTCCGTTGTGGCTGGCTCGAACTGTTCATTCTGAACACCGTCTATTTTGAAAATCTTATTCATAACTTACATTAAACTACAAGGTTTACGGGTAATTATCGTTTCGTTTCCTTTTTTAAACTGGTATAAAACAGCCGATGAAAACTTATCTATTTTAATATCATCTAATACAGATTGATTTTTTATTGCATTTTCGATACCTTCAAGTTTATTTATTATACCTGAATCATCATTTACGGGTTTAGCCAGCGGTAAATAATTCATCGGGTTAAACTGCATCATATTTATATCTCGAAGAACTGGTTTATACTTAGCTGTTGCGGCTGCATTTGTTACAAATTCTTTTCCAACTTCATTAATCCTAATAAGTTGCTCGCCACCTTCCACCAAACCGCCTGTCTCAAACCCTTTAATCGAACTTAACAGGTCGGACAAATTACCTGCGCCACCTTTATCGCTACTTGTAAGTTTATCAGCAATTTTAACCGTTGAGATAAGCTCTTGCCAGTGTAGTTCTTCTTTTAATAGCTTTATTTTTTCTTTCTGGATTTCCGCTTGGCGTTTTTGCTCAAATGCCAGGTTGTCGAGTGCGCCTTCTGTACGTGATGCC
>QGNH01000517.1_pt2 | contig 20536 bp, 20 predicted proteins | sample 1735481 | NCBI WGS metagenome assembly QGNH01 (sample SAMN09239004, study PRJNA386568) | Viral metagenome, whole genome shotgun sequencing project.
GTCACTCCAGATCCAGTTGGCCCCGTCGCTCCATTGGCTCCAGCAGAACCGTTGGTCCCATTTGTGCCAGAAGCTCCTGTAGCCCCGGCCGCGCCCGTTGGGCCAGTGGGGCCGCCGGCAGGGCCAGTCGGGCCAGCAGGACCAGTTGGTCCTGTCGATCCTGATCCTGATCCCGATCCCGATCCAGCTAGTCCTTGCAGTCCTCGCGGCCCAGGAGGCCCCGTGGGACCCGTGGGACCTGTCGGGCCGCGTTGTGCGCTTGTTGAAGATGCGCTGGCAGTTGGAGTGGATGGCGGACCGGAAACGCGATAAGTTTCTTGCATTCGTTCGCCCCAAATCAGTATGCGAAGCAGGAAACCTCGATCACGTCATTCGCCACGAAAGCCGTCGCGACAATTGAAGTGTTGTAATTAGTGATTGTAATACTAGTCGATGAGCTTGCTGTTAGTTTTTGCCTCGCAATTGATGTCGTCGCAGTGGTGACATCCTGCGCAAAGCAATTCCAGCCAGTGGCTGCGGCAGGCATCGTGACGCTGCATGCACTCGGCGGCCCCGTCGACCCAATCGTGATACGGAATGCGCCAGTGCCATTGTTGGCGCTGATGCTCGGGCTTCCAGACCCGCATGTTCCGATAGTCGGCGCGGTCTTGGATTCCCATAGATTATCGAAGCCGAGAACGGTTATCGCGCCAAAGATTGTCAGCGATGATGCAGTGACCGTCGAATTGAGCGTTGCCCCGGAGAGCGTCCCTGCCGGCGCGACGACCGCCGCTGTGCTCTGCGCCGTCACCTGTCCCTTGCCGTTGGTCGTCAGCACGGGGATCGCGGTGGATGAGCCAACTGAGCCCGAACCGCTATTGACATTCGCTAGCGTCGTAGCACAGCTTCCCGCCGAACTCGTGATATCGCCATTAAGCGCCGACGTGTTCGCGCAAGGAAGATCTCCGACGACGGTCGACGCGCCGAGATTGAGTGTAAAACCAACACCAGTCGCGCCGCTTGAAAGCGTGCCTGTGCCGGTGATGGCCTCAAGAGGTGTTACCGGAATACTAGCGTTCCAGCTGCTTCCGAGCGCTATCGTTCCAAGCGCGTAAGGCACTCCGTCAGAGCCATAGACATAGATCGTCTGATTGGTCGTGTCATAGGTAAGGTTTGGCGTGACATAAGTGTCAGCCGCAGCCGGAGCCACCAATCCGAGAAGCAGCGCGACAGCAAGAAAGATATTTTTCATGGTCCCGCCTAAATCAAAATTGAGCCATTACCCACTTGCGCCCATGCCAGCGCCGTCGCGTCATAGGCAAATTCGATCCATTGATTTTGCAGCAACGGGAATCCATTGACGACAAACGAATAGATGCCGAGCGAATAGGGCGAAACGATTCTGAATTTAGCGCCCTGATATGCGTTGTTCGGCGAAAGGCTGATGACGACATTGCCGGTCAGCTGCGCCGAGAAATTCTGGATGTTCGCGTCGACCAGCGGCGTCAATGTCACTCCGCCATAGGAGATCGCGCGCTTGAGGTAGCTATCCTCGCGCACGCGGGTCCAGACGCCGCCGGCCGAGACCAGCACCGCCGGGCCGCCGCCCGCATCCGCGCAAATGATTTCGTCGCCATCCCCGATCGGAATCGGCAATCCCGCCGCGAGCGTGAATGACGCCAAGATCGGCGTTGGCGTCGTCACATCCATCGTCCTTGTGATGCCTTGAGTCCAGGTGATCGTGCCGCCGAACAGATAGACGATAGTCGTCCCATCATACGATTCCCAGCGCATGTCGAACACATAAGGGTCCGCACCTGGTGGAGTGATGAAATTCTGAAAATCGCCAATCTGTCCGAACATCGTCAGCACGCCGCCGGCGCCCGATAGGAATGCTCCGGAGACCGTCGATCCAGATGTCGAGCAAGCCAGCGCAAACAAATTTCCGACCGTTCCGCCGTTGCCATAAATGACGAAGAGCGACGGGCCGGCAGCGGCATAATTGCAGAGCGATATTTGAGCGTCGAGGCTTCCGGTCAGGAATTCGAGCGCGTTGATCATGGTCTGGCTGAGATTTCCGCCGATCATGATCTGGTTCGCCGAAAGCGCACCGGTCTGGATTCCAGATTGGCTCGATCCCATTGTGATTGGCGCACCGCCGACCACCGCCGCGATTTGGAAGCTACCACTTTCGATCAGGCTCGGCAGGACGAAATAACCCACGCCGACCACGAGGGGCGACGGCAGGGTGCCGTTGGTGCCAAAAATCAAGGGATCGTTTGGCGTCAACCCGTGATTGGCCCAGATAACCGTCGTCGGCGCCGTCGCGGTCTGCACGCCGGATTGGACGCCGATCATCGTGATGTCGGCGTTCCCAGCCAGCGCGCCCGCCACCGTGGCGGAAAGCGTGAATGTGTTGATCGTTATCGCCGCCGAGGAAACATAATAGGTAACGCCCGGCGCTAGGCCACCCGGCAGGCCCTCCGTCGTCGTCAGGACGATTGGCGTTCCGGCGGGCAGGCCGTGATAGTTCCAGGTGATTACGCCAGGCGCGCCGATGCTGATCGTGACGACGGCGGAAGGCGCCAAGGTAACGACGTTGCCGGCGACGGCGGTTTGAGCGCCGGATTGCTGCGGCGTCGGATTGGTGATGATCTGCGCGCCGCCCGGCGTCAAGCTGAGATAGAAGGTATTGGTCTCGAGCAGGATCGCGCAAACATAATAGACCGGACCCTGGCTAAAACCGCCTGGAAGCGTGCCCGTCGTGTAAAGATTGATCGGCGTATTCGCGCCAAGGCCGTGCGCGGCCCAGATGATCGTTCCCGGAGCGCTCCCGGTGATTGTCCCGCTCGGCGATCCAGACGTTGCGATGCTGTTCGTTCCCGCCAGCGCATGCGCGTAGGTGTCAGCGATCTGAAACGCGTTCGCGCCGTAGCCCGTCAGGCTGATGTAACAGATCGTATTGGAGACGATGCCTGTGGGAAGAGTGCCGGTCGACGTGAAGCGAACCGCCGTCCCAATCGGCAGGCCATGTCCTGTCCATGTGACGACGCCAGGCGTCGCGAGGCTCATCGTTACGGTCGCCGATGGCGAGATGGTGACTGGACTACCCGCGGCCACGAATTCGACCGATGACGCGCCGAGCTGCAACGTGTCGCCAACCGCGGGATTTTGCGTGAAGTTTACCGCGCCATTGGCGTTCGTCTGCAGGAGCGACAAATTTCGACGGTCAGTCGACCATTCGTAGTAGACGATTGGATCGTCAACCGCCGCCCGCATGTGCGCGCGGAACTTACCGGAGCCAGGCGGATAAAGATCACTCCAGGGAGTCATCACGCGCGAATAAACGAAACTCGCAGTATTGCACGCGAGAATATCAATAATGTCCATCGCCTACCCCGCCGATCGCCGCGAAAACGCTCGGACGCGCTAGACCCAGCCCGCCAGGACCGCGCTGGCGCCGCCGACCGTGCCGCGACATCCCCACGGCAGCGAGGCGCGCCGGTCGAACGAATTGCCGATCGGGAAGTATTGCGTTGACGGCAATTGGAAATATCCGGCCGAATTGATCGTCACCGCGCCGCCATTGGCTGCCGCCGCCGCCGCGACGCCGAACACCGAGCTTTTGTCGATCTTTTGACAGCCGACGATGAGCTGCAGCGTTCCAACGGAAAAATAGCTCGTGAAGATGACGCCATCGCCGCCGCCGCAGCATGGAGCTGGGCAACTCATGTCGCTAGCCGTCTGCGGCTGTTGGACAATAATGCCGACCGGCAGGTCGTATGAAACGGCCCAGTTCATGCCACCCTGCGAAACGCCGAAGGATTGTCCACCGCTTCGCGACCATTGGATGTTGATTGCCCCAGGAGGGAGCACGCCATTCGACGGCGGAGACCCAAATACCGTCGAAACATATGTCCCGTTGAAATGCGTATTCTTCACGCCGACCGCATCGGAGAACGACAGCTGGTTGTGGACCGTCGCGCCATTGTTGAAATAACGCGAGAACACGACCGATGAGCCGCTCCAATCGAGATAGATGTTCACGACGCCAGTCTGACCGGACGCCAGGCTTGGCGCCGTCGTGTCGAGAACCACGTTCTGCTGGAGGCAGTTCCCGTTGAAATCGAAGAACGATCCATAGGTGTTCGGCTGAGCATTGAGCGCATGACCGATGCAGAATCCAGCCGGCGTGATGCAGATCGGGTTCGCGACGGCGGCGTCATGGTAGCTCGCGCCGATGTCGACTTTCTTGACCAGCGCGCCGAGATACGAACACACATGCGCTTTCGAATAGGTGTCGGTGTCAGGGAGCATCCAGACGAAATTGTTCTGCGCCGGCGTGCCGGGATTGCTGTTCAGCTCGAACAGTCGATTTTTCGGCGGATGAACGAGGCCGAGATCTGGCTGCGCGAAATAGGTCGTTCCGGCGCACGGCATCTGCGGCCCCCACGTGATGGAGCCGGCCGCCGTGATGCGATAGATTTTGTGCTTCGTCGCCGTAGGATCATAGCATCCGACCAGGAAATCACCGTTCGCGCATGGGGTCGCGATGTGAAAGCCACCGTTGCCGAAGCTATCGATCGAGATGTTGGAGCCGACCAATGCTCCAGTAGACCCGTTGATAATCTGGCCAAGGAACGCCGATGAAGTCGCCCAGCCAAGATGGAAGTTCCCGCCGATGAGCGCGCATGCCGAATGCCACGGCACCTTGCCTGACGTAACGACGCTTGTCGAAAGCGTAAGGATTGATCCAATCATCACGCCGAACTGCGTGAATGTCGCGCATTTCATCGTTGCGCTGGTATGCCAAATCAGTGAGAAGTTCCCGCCAATTAGCGGCAGAACCTCCGGGAACGTCGTGCATGTGTCTGTGGCGATGCTGAACGGAGGGCAAAGCTCTGAACCATTCGCCGCGTGGATGCGGAAACCTACGCCGATCGACCCGCGACAATGGATCGGGGTTATGAAATATCCGCACGGCAATCGCACGGGATGACCGCATGAAAATGCCGTCGTGCAAGTGCTCGCAAATACGAGATCAGTGATTGGCGCGATGACCTCCAACACGATCGGGACCGTGCCATCCGAGTTGAGGACGTTCCAAGGCAAGGACGGATCGGCTCGCCGGATCGCGCCGGAATCGTGAAGGCAGGTCAGTTCGCCGGAACCGATGGCGCCCGTGGCATAAGCGTTGATCGTGCCTGTGGCAAGGAAGCCAGGATTAAGTGTGGTATCCGGCTTGCTTATGAACTGAGTGATGGCAGCCTCCTATATCTGGATGTTGTATTCTAGGCAGCCTTAAATCATTAGGCCGATAACGGATGCGCTGATGCCGACCGCGCCCGTGTAAACAAAGACCTGATCGCCGGTCAAAAGCGGAATGCCGCCCTTTTCGAGCATCTGGTTCCCGTCGAGAGGTTGCTGGTAGACAACCCAATGCTGGTTTGCCGGAGAGCCTGTGCCGCTTGGCACTACAGCGATCGAGACCGAGATTGGGCTCGCCGTCCTATTCGCAAGCAACACGTTCACGGTCGCAGCCGCCGCCATGGTTGCGACACTCGTGTTCGTGCTGGCCGGAACGTCGGATTGACCAAGGATGCTCATCTACTAGAACCTTTCGCGGACAGCGGGTTAAGATCGCTCTTCAAAAACTCAACGCCATTGGCGTCAAAATGCTCCACAGCAATTTTATCCTTACGTGTGCCAATTAGGAGGACGTTGTATTTCCCCTTCAGCTCGAAAGTTGCATGGAGCAATGTCAATTCTTCATTGACCGCACCGTAGCCGCGCCCGAAAGAATCGACGGAAGAGATCCAAACCTGGGGGTTCTCGTTCAGGTATTTCCAGTAGTCTGGCAGATCCAGCGATAATGTTTGGTTGTCTTCGTCGGCTTCCATTAAGAAACGATAGATGTTGTCCCCACGAGTGGGACTTTCAACGAAGCAGTGTCGTAGCCTGTGTGTCGCGGTTTTTGCCGGATCGGGGTGATCGATCAGGAACGAACCAGACCCTTTCGACACCGATCCCGTAACCGTCAAATTTCCGGCAACGGTAAACGAACCAGTCGGCGAAAAGTTGCTAGGGCTGAAGTAACCTTTGGCTGTAACCCATGCCTGGGTGGCATAGCTCGATAATGCACTCGTCACGTAAGTCGTGGAAGCAATATTATTGTAAGTCGCCCAATTGTTACACCATGCAGTGGTGGCGATCTGATTGGAGCTATTGGTATTCGACGCCGTTGGCGCGGTGGGGGTCCCGGTTAGCGCGGGCGAGGCTAGCGGGGCATAACCGGCGCTCGACGTGGCGTATCCTTGGCTTGTGACCCACGACTGAGTGGCGTAGGTGGAGAGACTGGCGATAGTGGCGTAGACGGTCAAACTAGAGATCGGTGCATAGGTAGAAGCAGCCACGCTGGTAGTCAGATAGGTGTTGCCCCCAAGAGCCGTCCACGCGGCTCCGGTGGTCGCGGCTTGAAGGATCGAAAGGCCAGTCGCTCCCGGTGTCGCTAGACCAAACGCTGTCAGCCACGCGCTGGCGTTGGTTAGAGGCATAAGCGTCCCGGAGAACGTGCTCGGGGCGAGGCTGCTCGCACTCGCCGCCGCCGCGATCGCACTGATTGCCGCCGATGTGGCGCTGCCCGACGCCGCCGCGGCGCTGCCCGACGCGGCGCTGGCGTCCGCAATAACGGCAAGCGCGGTCGCGACAACAGTCGCCGCCGCCGCAGCCGCCGCCGAGGCGCTGCTTTGCGCCGCTGTCGCGCTCACCGCCGCCGCGGTGGAAGCAGTCTGCGCGGCCGTTAGCGCTGAATTTACTTGCGCCGCAAGATTCGTGATGACTTCAGAGGTGATTGATCCACCAAGCGCGCCGCCGGTGACAACCGCCTGAGTGATCGACTCTTGCGCTGCCACGATGATGTTCGCCGCGGTTTGCGCCGCTTGAGCCGCTGCTGCCGCCGCTGCTGCGCTGGACGCCGATTGCGCCGCCGCCACCATAGACGCCGAAAGCTTCGCTTGTGCCGCCGTGAGCGCGTCGGCGAGCGTCGGCGACATCGGGTTCGCGTCGGTCGAGTCGGGCGTCGCGCCGACAGTAAATACCGTGTCCGCGCACATCAGAGCTGCCCCGCGAAAAATAGCAACCCGGCGCTCGGAAGCCTAATCGGAACCCAGATGTTGCTACCGATGTTTTCGTAATAGACGCTGGTCGCGCTCGAACCAATAACCGACGTTTTGGGATAGGATCGATAAACCCAGGCCGTCCCGTTCCATTGCGCCAATTGCCCGACCAGCGACGCCCAGGCGCCAGACGCACCGATCGGAATGAGATAGGTGTCTCCAGTTGATGGTGATCCTGGCGGAGATGCGACCACTTCCGAGTTTACGGATATCCAATATGGACGAAATGGCCCCGTGATATCGTCGATGCCTGCTAGGCCGCCGGACGCGAGCGTTTGCGGATTGAGAAGCTGCGCCTCCACGCCATCATAGACGATGAGCGCCAGCGTGCCGCCGACGAGATCGCCGGCTTGCAGCGGATGGCCCGCGCCGCGCGTGATATTGACGGTTGGGAAAGTTGGGCCGCCGATCGCGCTCGTTACCGAGATCGTGACGGTCGGGTTAGTGTTGGTGATCGCTGGCTTGATGGTGATAGGAAGGCTATTCGACCACGCCGCGCCCACGGTGTCTGTCGTCGTCACGATGATCTGATTGACCGTCGCCGAGCTGTCTTGGGCATAGTGCCAAAGGCTGTCCGGGCCAGGATATGCGAGCGATCCGGGAACGCTGATGAGCTGGAATTTCGTTCCGTCGAACGCGATCAGGATGAGACCATTCGCGACGATATCGTTTGGCGAAAGGGCCGCGCCGGTGATGCGCGTAAGCGGAACGGTTCCGATGCCGGAGACATTGACCGTCGTGGCCGCCGTGCAATTATTCCCGACAACCACGATGAAAATCAGCGGTATTTCGTAGGCCGTGACAATTGGATCTGGATTGATCACGAGATTGTTGATCGAGCCCTCGTCAACGCAAACTGGAATTTCGCCGAGCAGCTTGATCGCCTGCAACAGCTGCGTCAGATCGTCGTTGCTTGGCGTGAGCCCGGCGCCAGCGATGGCGTTGGTGATCTCCCTTTGGGGAAATTCGATCGCGGTGGCGGGCGGGATTGAGCCGGGCGTCCCGGTTACGGGATTGCCCAAAATATAGGGCGCGTTCGGATTTGAGACGCCAAATGGTTGATTATATTGCATTTTTTATGGTGTCCCCGCCATCGCGCCATTAAGCAGCACGCCGCTATAGTCAAATTGCAAGGCGGAATGCGCTGGTTTAATTCTAGTTAGAAGGCACTCGAGGTCCGTATAAATTCCGACGATCAGCATCGGATCGATTCCGCACTGGCCGGAACCACATCGAAACCACGAAAGACGCGGCTGCAACACCAAAACCGTCCACCATTGCCGCATGCTCGTCGGCCCAATTTCCCAGCGAAAATTGCTGCTGACGCCGCTCAGACCTGTCGTATCGCCGACCTGAGAAATGCCGCACATAAAAGGCGAATGCTCAAGAACCTCGATCTGATAGCCAATGTTCGCCGCCGTCGCGACCATGAACTGCGGGTCTTGCGCGCCGAGCATAGTGACCCGCGCGACCAACGCGGTTCGGCGATCGGCAATCGTCAGTGGCTCGGCGAGACAGGAATCCGGCAAACCAAATGCCTGCTCCCAATCGGGGAGCATCTGCGTCGTGTAGCGCGGGTCGGTCTCTATCCCGAGCAGATCGGCGGCGCTGCCATCAACGCTCGGCCCAGGGTTCGCCGCGGACTGCCCCCAAATCCCACAGAGCCCAAGCAGAAGGTTTTGCAGAACCGTTCCGGGTTCTGTCGGCCATGCGGAGCCCTGTGGAAGGAGCGACGTGAGCGCGGTCGCGTAGTCCGTATCGCTCCGGCGGATCGCGTCGGAAGGGGAGTCAGCCAAGAGAAATGCTTCCTAGCGTTGCGATGCTCGACGGGGTGGGCATCACGTGGTCACAGGGCATCACGAGGTCAAAGTAAGCGACGCCAGCCGCATTGAACACCGCGTCGCTCACCCATGCCGCATAGATCGTTTGCGCCGGGACTGGCGACCCATTGACAGCTTGCGCCGGCGCGCCTTGAGCCGCCAGCATCGCCTGAACGCTGGCCGCGATATTGGCCATCGTGCCCGAGTCCGTGGCGTTGAGATTTTTGAGCGTGAAAGAAATCGGCTCCGGGATCGGCGCGACGACGAAGCAGTCGATCGCCGTCACGGGCCGCTTTGAATTGAGATAGGTCTGCACCGCCGCGACATCGGTCTGCGTCGGGAACCCGCCAGACGCCGCGCGAAGATCATCCATCATGAACCGCACGGTGACGGTTCCTGGTCCCATCTCGGTCGGCGAACACCATGCCCGCGTCACGCCGGGGACGCCGAGCACCCATTCCACGTAGTCCGAGGCATCGCCACCCATCGGCGGCTGACGGATGCGCAGCAACAGCCGCGCGCGCAGCTCGTCGTCGGTTTCCTCATCAGCCCCGCCGGTCAGCGAGATGACCGTCGCCGCACCGTTTAGCCCAGCGATGGCCGGGCTCCATCCAAGCACGATTCCAGGAGCCTGATCGCCAGCCGCGCCGCCCGACAACGCGACGATTGGGACCGTCGTCGCGGTGATGCCGACCGTCGTCTGCTGCGTCGCTTGATAGGTCTGGCCTCCTGGCGCGACAAGCTGCGCCCCGAGTGGGACAATCAGCGCCGAGCCAGCTATCGCCGTTACTGTCCCACTGGCCAGCGACGCCGGCTTGCGGCCGCCGCCGAATTCGTTGGTCAGGAAAATGTCGGCCCACCGGTCAAGCCAGTCGGTCGCTGTATCGGGCATTACCTGCGTTGCGACATATTGCAGATACATGAACACAAGGAACGCCATGCCAGCGTTCGAATCCGCCAGAACACGCGCGATCGAATTTGGAACGAGCGGTGCGGAATGCAAATTCGCGACGATGTTGTCGCGGTTCTGCGAACGAAGCTGGTCTAATGTCGGGACGGTGAAAGGCATTTCAAGTCCCTATATTAGCCTGCAACTCAGACCACAACGCCTGAAAATTAAGAGCGATAGACGCCTTCGGCCCGCGATATATCGTAACGCATGCGCTGATGGACTGGCTGCTAGTCTGCCGCGCCGTCACGGTGAATTGCGAACATATTTTTGCGTCGACGAACGGCTGCATCGCATTCGAGATGTATTGCTGCACTCGCGTTATCGTCGCACCTTGGCGCGCGCCCGAATCCGTGATGCTCGAACGCTTCAGCAGCCAAAGCCGCGATCCTAAATCCCAGCCGCCCCAAATCGCATTGGCGTTTTCGTCTGCCCACCATCCGCGTCGGTCATCAGAATTTGGATCAGGCAACTGATCGTCTGGCGCCGCGAGGGAGTCGCTACACAAGGCGATCAGCACGGCGCTGGTCAGCGACGCGGTTTCGTCGAGTTGGCCGAGCGGCGTCATCAAAAGATCGAGCAGCATTATGGGCGCTGCGACTGGGACCAAACGAAAATCCATCAGGTCAGCCTCGATTGAAGCGAGCCCGAGGAGCTGTTGATATACCAGCCGCCAACGGGAACGCTCGCGGCCTGAGCAGCTGCATCGTTCGCATATTGGCCTAAGCCGGATGCGGATATAGGACCGCCAATCGCCATAGCTCCGGGGCCGGAGCCCGTGTCCGGTTGGACCTCCAAAGCGCCGGTCGATAGTCCGCCCAAGAGACTGAGCAACTGGGAAACGCCCAATGTGCCCTGAACATTCGTCTGACCGTCAAGCGAGATTTGCGACGCCTTTTGGGTGATCGAGGTTTTACCAAGCGCGATCGACACAGCGCCATTGAAGACGCTGTGGACAATGCCAGAACCTGGGCTCAGCGAGATCGAGTGCAACGCGTTCTGGACGCTCTGGATGATGCCCTTGGTCGGATCGATCGTCGTGCTATGCAGCCCGTTCTGGACGCTTTGAACGATGCCCTTGAGCTTGTTGAGCGTGATCGAGTGGAGAAGCTGATTGACCGAATGGAGGATGCCATTCGTCTGGTCGACCACCGATTGATGGATGACCGTCTGCTGGTCGTTTGTGTCCGTTACCTGATGGTTGATCGTGCCGGGGTGCTGGACCGTGCGGGTCTTGTTGTCGATGTTGTGATAGGCGTATGGCGTTTTCGGCAGCCACGCTGTCTGACCATATTGCGAGTTTGACGATGATCCGGATGCTCCAGAACCGGCCGCCGACCCGCCTGTGGCTCCAGTCGAGCTTTGATCAGCCGAGCCGGCAACGCTGTCCTTCTGCCGCATAATGCGCGCGGCGAACGCCATATTAAACGGCGTGCTTACGTAAATTCCCTTGCGGGAGATGTGGAGCTGTTGCGTCTGATCGTCGTGCAGCGCGACCTCGCCTGGCTGCAGCGGATGCAGCCTATAGCGTCGATCTCCGGTGACGATCGCGAGGCCGTGCGAGCGGTTTCCATTGCCAAAAAACAGAAACGATTCCGCCGTCTTCCCGTCCGGCGTCGGCGGTTGTGGAACGGCAGTGAAACCGTAAGGATGAACATGCTCGATCGTCTGCTGGGATTCGCCGGCATAGAGATTATGCGTCGATTCCTGCATCAACTTGGTGTCGTCGGCCGCCTGAAATGTGGTGCGCGATATTCCATTTACGATGCGATCAGTTCCGTCGCGGCTCGTCGAATGGCGCATCTGGCTTTAGCCCTCGGTCGGGACTACGCCCTGCTGCTGCGGAGCGTTAGGCGCTAGACCTATTTCTAGGCAAAGCGTCAATTCGGTGCGCGTGCCATTGTTGTTGTCCTGCATGTGCTTGACGCCCCTCAGCTTCAAGGGGACTGAGGTCGTGCTCCCGGGCCAGAGCATCGGTGATGTCACCGTGACATCGACCGTGCCATCGGCTCCGCTCGTCAACTTGCTGATCCAAAGCGTCCCGTCGGGACAGAGCCATCCCTGCACGGTGATAACCACCTCTAGGAACTGAATCATGTCGAGATTCAATTGATGGTTGGCGCGCATTTGCGCGAATGTTTTGTTTCCAGTCTGCTCGGCGACAAGCACTAGATTGCGGATGCCGTTGAAATAGGGATTTGTGACCGTCGCGCTGATGTTCTGCGCATCCGTGCTCCAATGGGCATCAGTGCCGGGTTGATGTATTGGCACGGTGATCCGTGCGGTCAGCATGTCGTTGCGCATGACCATGCGCGCCGACAGGATGTTTTGTCCTTCGACAAGCGAGAGACTGCCGCCAGAGCCGCCGCCGGACGCGCGAAAGAAATTTAGATTTCCATTCGCGTCATCGACGACGTGCAGATTGACCATACGCGCGAGGCGTTCGCAGAACTGAAATACGGTCTCGCCGATATGCACCGATACCCGCTCGAACGGCGTATTCGCGCCTGATGGACTTCCGATTATCTTGACATTGACGCCAACTTTTTGACACTCAGCTTGCGCCATCTGCTGAAATGTCGAATTCTGATATTGCCCTGGCTGTCCGTTGACGGTTCCCGCGACAGTATTCTGCGTCAGCGAACAGACCCTAATTTGAACGCCGTGGTTCTTGGCGTCATACATCACTTGACGAACATCAACGTTCCCAGTGATTGCTAGTTGTCCAGCCAATAATCCAGTTACAGAGTCTCCAGGCGCCAACTTCAATGTGGCAGCCCCAGCCGAACTAGATATTTCCTCGCAGGTCATGGTAAGATAACTGACGCCAGTTCCGAATGTTCTTTCAACCTCAACGCTAGTCCAGTAAGAAAAAACGCTCCCGCCCGCGATGATTGTCGCAATTTCTGTCGGGTTCGGGGCCATGCGTTAGGCGGACAGCGCGCGGATTGAAAGCGGCATGAAGAGTGGATTCGGCACTTGGTTTTCGAGCACCATTTCTCCGGCGCGTGACGCGTCTTGATATATTCTCTGCGCGAGATAGAGCGCCGAAAGCGGTCGCTGGAAATTGTAATAGATGATCCTAGGTAGCGTCTGCTCGCGGTTCGACAGATCCTGCGCCACGGCGGCGTGCAGGCTGATCAGGGCCTGATAGGAAACAGTATCGAATGCACCAGCCGCGGTGTCTTCCGCCGAGCAAAACGCCGCATTGATTGTGTCGAGCGCGGCGTCGATGTCGTCACGGCTGACGAAGGTCGTCGCCGCTAGGATTTGCGCCAGCTCGACCAGCGACATGCGGATTGAATAATTCTGGACAGCGATGCCAATTGGGCTGATCGGGGTCAGTGCGGCGGCCGTGGTCCGCACCAAATCAATCTCGGCATATGTCGCGCCCGCCGTGCGCGCCAGTTCGAAGCAGTTGGCGAGGTCCGGCCAAAACGCGCCGGTCGTGAATTCATCCTGAAGGTCGGCGAGGATTTGCCCGCATGACCAGGTGAGCGACGTTCCCGCGACGCCAGTGCTTCCGCCAAGCGTCGCCATGAGCGCATTGATCACGGTCGTCGCGCCCGCGACCGCATCGTTCATGTCGCGCTTTTTGATCATGTCGAGGTGATCTCCGGCGCTTGCTGGAATTGTGTGATTGCGCTTTGCGCCGCAGTCGTCACCGCGCCGTTCGTGTCGGCGGTCGGCGTGAGTGCGGAGGCCGAACCTGCCTCAAGGAACTCTATCTCGAACTCTGCAATACCGCCACGTTCTCGTCGCTCGGTAACGCTGTAATTGTCACAGTAGACGGTATCCACGCCCATCGTCGGATGGACAAGCTGGCCGGGGTTGTCGTCTTCCAACGCAGCGATCAGCGCGTCACGCGCGCTCTGATAGTCAGGCATATTCGGTCCGAATACGATATAGGCGGCCATCCGATATTTGCGGATGCGACGGCCCATCGACTCAGCGTAGTTGTTTTCCGATTTTGGAAACTCGAACGGAACCATACGGAGACCGGACGATTTCGCGTCAACGTCAACGTGAAACGGCACTCCCTTGAAACTCGCTGGCTGTAAATTCAATCTCCAAAGGGGCGTCGCCATTCAGCATTTCCCCTTGATGCGCTCATAATAAGCGCTTATATTAATCGACATGACATACCGCGCACCAAAACCTCACACCCCAAGATCGTCATTCCGCGTAATCGGGATGACGAAAAGACAATGGCGCCGCCAACCATTACCACCTGTTGGATCAGCGGCGGCCGCGCATCTTGTCAATGAAGCTGAGCGAGTTCGCTGGGCGCTCAACCATATGAGCGCGAAGCGCAAGGGACCGATGCTCAAATCAGAGGTGATTGCTTGCTTATGCCAGCTTTATGGACTGCCAACCTATCTCGACACAATCATTGACGATGACTAACGCCAAACACCTTCCGCCCGACTACCTTCGCAACTGGCGAAAATCGCACAACATCTCATGCGCCACGCTAGCCGAGGCGCTTGGAGTATCCGTTCCAACCCTTCGCCGCTGGGAGACCGCAAACAATATCCCGGTGACGCGCGTCGCATCCGTTCGGCGCATTCTCGCGTCATTCAAGAAATAGGAGACAGCCATGTCGATAGAGGTTCAAGTAAATCCCGCGCCGCCGCCAGACCGCGAACAATTCTTGCGCGATATGGAAGCAACGACCCGTGTCGGATGGGGACCTGCGGACGAACTTCCAGCCGCTTTTTGCGAGGCGCTGATCCGTCGACAGGCGATATATGAATCGAACAACACTCCCGGCCTCACAGAAGTAGAATCGGCCGATTTATTCGAGCGTCTTTATGACGAACTGACGCAATCCGCGAGAGACCAGGGATACCCAACATAAGGAGACCGCCATGCTCATCATCATCATCGCCATTGGCGTTTTCGCCGGGCTGCTGCTGTTCAAAGCGCGCTGGGTGATCCTCATCGCGATTGGCGTGCTGGTCTATCTGTTGCCGGCGCACGCCTCGGATTACAGGCCGCTGACGACGCAAAAGATGGAAGCGCTGGAATCTGTGTGGATATCGAACAAGGCAGCTCAGGAATGCAAAGGTCTTGTTCTCGATAAAACCGAAGCTGGCAGGCTTATTGCGCGCGCCGGGTTCACGGCGGACGAATATGAAAACTCATCGCAAGTGCTTTTCTATGGGTTCAGAAAGCTCGGCGAAATCAAGAAGCTTTACGAGAGCGACCCGGAAGCTTTCTGCGCCGCATCCGAGAGCATGTATGGCCCCAAGGCAGGAAGGTTACTCAAGACTGACGACTAACCCTCCTGATCCGCCATCGGCGCCGCCAGCCCGCGATACATGGTCAGCGTCTTGAACATCCCGTTGATCTCCCCCTTGGTTTTCGTGCCCTTCGGGAACCCATGCAGATCAATCCGCAGCGATGCGTCTCCGGTTACTTTATGAGCTTGCTGCGTCAGCTCCGCCTTGCGTGCGCTTTCTAGGAGGTTGATTCCGGCACCAGGTCCTGACTGTGACCCGTGCAATGCCTTGAGGGCTTTTTTGGCCCATTCAAGGCGGCTGCGCATCGCCTTAACGCCGGCTCTCTCGAATGTGCGTTCGAATGATCGAACAGCTCCGCCAAGTGTGTGAGTTCTGCGCAGCGCCTCGACTGTCTTGTGATATGGCCCCGATAGATCATTCGAAAGATTGGCAAAATTGGCTTCGTCGCTATGCCAGTCTAGCCCCATTCCCTTGGCAAGCGAAAGAAAGCTCCTGGCCCGGATCCCGGTCCATTGCGCCCAGCCATAGCCGCCTTTTCCTGCCGGCATTTCTCTATAGCTCTTGCCTCGGCCCATCATTTCGCGCAACTTAGTGAGACCCGTCGTCTCGCGGCCGAAGTTACCGGGAATAGCGGCGGCCTGAAAATCCCGCAGGGCATATTGTTCCATTAGGCGCCGGATGATCGCCGGCGCTTTTTCCTTGAAGACGGCGTTTGGCTCGATTTTACCGGACTGCTTTGGAACGAATAGCTCTGGGCCGTGCTCGCCGACAAAATATGGAAGTCCAGCGTCAACAGGGCCGCCTGTAGCCCTCCCTTCAGGATGCGAGCCGCGCTGCTGCGCAATCCATTCGTTCATGCCATTGGATGCGGCATGTTCTTTCGGCGCTTGTCCTATTCCCGCCCGACGTGAGCCGTGCCAGCCATGCCACGCACCCCAACCCGACTTGGCGGCGTTGCGAAGCGCAAAATCAACCGCCTCTTTCCAATATTTTGGATCGCTAGCACGATGTCCCGTTTCTTTGGTGAAGACATCGCCCAAGCCGCCTAAGCTCAGCCCCGGAATGTTGTTTTTATAATGCAGCTGGAACGGCCCGAACGAAGTTCCTTTATCTCCGGGCTTAGCGTATTGCGATAGGCCACCCTCGGAACGCGCGACGCGCAGGGCGATGTTTGGATCGATGCCGTATTTCTTCGCGGACTTGGTGATCTGGTCGACGATCTCTTGATTGTCGCCATGGCTTGAGCGAAAAGGCGCGTTTGCGCCTCCAGCCTCTCCACGATGGCCGGCGCGACCACCGCCAGCGGCTTCACCGCCTTCTCCAGCACCACCACCACCGACGCCACCTGCTCCACCCCCGCCGCCCATACCCCCAGACGCGCCGGGCTGGTAATTGGCATTGGTGAAGCCACCCTGGTGGCGGGATTCAACCCATTCCTTAAATGCTGCGATAACACCTTGGCGGGTTCCCTCAAATGTTCCCTTGAGAACTGCTCTTTGGAGGATGTCTTCTCCGCGGAAAGACGCTGCTCCGGTATCGCCGCCATAACTGATGGGCGTGAGTCGACCGTAGTGGGATGATTCATCCCCCGGGGCGCTGATCTTCTTTCGGATCGAGCGCCCGGCCGCGTGGACGCCTCCGTCCTTCGGCGCCAGTCCGTATTTTTTCTGGCGCGCTAATTCGTCTTCGCCCTTGTTGAGGTCCTGCGGCCTGACGGTCTCGATTAATGCCTTCGCCGATACGCCGGCTAGCAGCGCTAGCAGCCATGCGGGGGCGGTAAGTGCGGTGAGCGTCGCGCCCATCGCCACCAACGACGCCGTCGTTCTAACGGCGGCGAGGCCCAGCATGGCAACAGGAGCAACAAAGTTCGCGAGCTTGATGGCGACCAGGCCCTCCATTACCGTCTTCCAACCGCCGATGGACCGCACGACGCTATCGACGCTTTTTGCCGCGGCGCGAATGTCGTCGCCCCACTCTCGCCACGGCGCATCACGAATTGCGCCAGCAACATCGGCGAAAAACTTGCGGAGTTCCCCGCCGTTCGCCTCGATGAACGCGCGAACCGCATCCGTTGCCTCCGTCATTGCTGGCGCGAGTTCAGATCCGATTTCGGTTTTCAGCTTGCTGACAGATTCGCGAATGCGGTCGAAAGCCGCTTCGGCGGCGAGTCCCTTGGCGATATCCGCCGGCGTTATCTGGCCAATCTGCTTGCGCACGTCGGCGAGCGCGTCGGTTAGTTCCTTGCCCTTCAGCCGCGCGAGGTTCGGATCGAGCCCCAGCGCCTCATAAAATGAACGCCGCTCGCTTTCCTTCGGCATCATGCCGGCGAGTGCTTCTACCTTGCTGAGCGCGGTCGCTTGATCCTTGGTGTGGACAAGCGCCTCGCCAAGCTGGCGGATATAACCAGCACCCTCGCCGAAGCGGCTTGCGAAGAATTCGCGCAGCGGCCCAAGGCGATGGCGCCACTGATCCATATTCGCGGCGAACTTCGCCATGCCGGATGTCATCGCATCCGGCGTCGAGCCAACGCGCGAGGCTAGCGCCTGATATTCGCGGAGCTGCTGGATCGAGAGACCAGTTTCCTTGCGGGCGAATTCTAGGCTGCGCGAGGAATCAGAAAAGCTCCGTATCGCCGCTGTGACGCCAGCTATCGCCGCTCCAGTCGATATCGCCCCAATTCCGAGGCCAACCATCGCCGGCTCAAGAATGCCTTTGACGTGCTCTCCGGTTTCCTTGACCGATTTGCGGAGATCCGAGAACGCTTTTTCGTGCGCCGATGCTGCCTGCCGTCCAGCCTTGTGCGAGGCGACATTGCGCTGCGTCAAGCCTTCGAGAGACTTTCTCATGGCCAGGATCGGGCCGCTAAATTTATCAACGACCTGTGCTACGAGTTGAAGGGTCTCTTGCTGTGACAACTAGAGCCTCCAAATCAATCCGAATTCATCGATCGGATCACTTTCAACCGCCGATCGACCGCGACGAACAGGCGTTCAATTTCATCGCTTGGCTTGTCGAGGAAGGCATAAGGCGAACAGTGGAAAACTAGCGACAAATCGATGCACGGATCGATCAGGTCTCCTACGTTTTCGGGAGAAAAAAACTTGATAATTGCCAAGCGCAAGAGGCCAAATCGCGCGGGTCCATCTTCTCGACGGAACCGGTCGGAATATTCGCCAAGCGCGCGATCATCGCGACCATGCGCGGCATGTTGTGTTCAATGCGCGGCGGGTCGGAAACCGGATCAAACTGCACGGGATTTCCGACCTTGATGAGGTCGAGCCCCGTCGGCTTGCGCATCGTGATGACCGAGCGCATCTCCGCGAACACCGGAATGGGGGAAGAGAGCGTGACGACGATTTCGTTGCTCTCGGCGACGGGCGCTTCCTCGGAAGCAACTTCGTTCTCGAATGAGTCCGTCATTTACGATGACATTTCTTGGAGGGTAATACCTTCCAACGTCACGTCGACCTTGCCGTCGTGCGCATCGATCACGAACGCGCTGGTCGTCCACGCCTGCGTCAGCACGTAGGTCATGCCGTTGGCTAGATTTACCTGCGCGGTGACGTTGGTGAGACCCTCAAGCACATCCAGCGATAGCTGATTGCCGATCGACCAATCGCCTTTTATGGAAGGAACCAATGGCTCTTCGATATAACCGTGAACCGTATCCTGACCGGCGACGCCAGTCCTCTTGACGGTCATGCCGGTTACTTGAAAGTTACCACGCGCTTCATAAGTTTGCCCTCCCACTATAATTGCGAGAAGACCACCAATACGATTGGTGTTGTTGGTTGCCATGACGTGGCTCCATCTGAGGGATGGCCGGCGCTGTCACAGCGCTGGCTCGCGGGCGTCTCACGACGCGCGCAAAGGAGTTGCCCGAAGGAATACGGGCAATAAAAAACCCGCCGTTAGGCGGACTTGATTGATGTCGATGCTAATATATAGTATAGATTTATTAGTTAGTAGCAACAGGAGGATAAAGCAACCGAAATTGGGCAAGCGCATTGAATTGTCGAAGTTGCCCAGCAAGCTGAGGAGGGTATAATACGTCGATTTTATTCGGGTTATTGTTGTCTATCTGGACGATCAGATTTGCCTTGAAGTCCGGTAGGTCAGCGACGAGGCCGTTATACATCGCATTCACGAATTCGGCGACGAGTTCGGCCTTGATCACAGATGGCGTAACAATCGCCTGGCCAGGTCCATACGCTGTGCCGTCCGGGACAAGTTTGACGCGCGGATATTTGCTGGTGATCGCCGACTTCATGGCGCTGAGAAGCGCGGTAAGCGTCGACAACACGGTCAGTAATCCGAATGCGGTATCGGCCTGTCCATAGCTGTTGAGCTGATACTGCGTCTGCTCACGTAGGATCATCGGATTGCCGTCAGGCGCGACCGATTGGATCGCGAAGCCGCTGTTCGTCAGATTGTTGAGCTGGGCCTGCGAGTAGCGGTTTTGCACTGCCGCCGGAAGAATTCCGATCATCTCAAGCGTTTGCAGTGGGCGCGCCGGGTCATCCGAGAATCCAAGTGCCGCTAGGCCGGCATAGGCAGCGGTCCATTCCCAGATCGGCGACGGGGCCAGCTGCTCGATCGCCATCGTCGAGATCACGGGAGAATTTTGCGCGAGCCCCCAAGTGATCGAATCCGCGTAATCGTTGCGAAGGGCGTTGACCATGAATCCGTATTGCTGGCGCGAGTAGTTCCAACGACCACCTGACGAGAACCCAAACTCCGTCGCCCAGGCCGTCTGCGACGCGCTGTCCGTGTAAGGCATCGCGACATAGAAGAACTGCAGCGCCTGTATCGCCGAGATAGCCGAGGTGAAAGTCGGCTCGCTCGTGCCGCCATTCATCGCGACAATCGTCAGCGTCAGGCCAACGGGCAACGCCTGCCCGCCATAGGCGCCGAGATAGTTCGGAATGATCGTAAAATCGTTGCCGGTGAGTCCCTTCCAATCGCATGTCAGCGCCACGACGCCAGTTGTGGCGACCGCCGTAATCGCGAGATCATTATTCGCGTTGATCGCCGCGGCCAGATTGGTCGCTACGGTCGCGACTAGATCGGTCGAGCCGACGGCGGTTTGGATCAGCTGTCCGCCGATGTAAATGAATAGCGTGCCAGATTGCGTTGGCGCGGTCGCGATGGTGATCGAGCCCGTCGCCGCGACGCCGGCGCCCGGATCGGGAACAGGGATCGCATAGAGCAACTGATTGGTGTTGACGGCGAACCAGGATGCCACCATGCGGGCGAGCATCGAGCCCTGGCCAAATAGGTTTTTGGCCATCGCAACTGAACCAACCGGAACCGGCACATTCGCGACGCAGGTCCCGGCATTCGCGCCAGTGGCGTTGTATTGACCGA
>QGNH01000002.1_pt1 | contig 20535 bp, 33 predicted proteins | sample 1735481 | NCBI WGS metagenome assembly QGNH01 (sample SAMN09239004, study PRJNA386568) | Viral metagenome, whole genome shotgun sequencing project.
GTACCAGATCCGGCGCGCGTCGGTGAGCGTAGCCTCTTTGCCATCGCGTGTTTTCAGGTTGCCCGCAAATACTCCAGCAGAGTAGGTGCGGCAGATTACATACTTCCCCTTGGATGGGGCCATGATGTTTCCTCAGTCTGCCACAACTCCGTGGCCGGAATTTTGGATGAATGATCTGGGCGCCGGAGTCTTTTGTTCAAGAAAGTCCCTAGCGCCCCTCGTTGCAGGTTCAGGTTTCCGCGGGTTCAGCTTTCCCCTGGGCCATCAAGGCACCCAAGCTTTTAGTTCAATTCAAGGCGAAGTTTCGCGCCGGACCGAGGCCACCGGGATTCGGAGGCCTGCCACCCTTGCCGTGATGCATGGCCAGTTTTGTCTCCTCTTTGGCCGCTTTCTCGTGTTTCGGCCTCAATTCCTTTGGCCCGCTCTTTCTTCGCCTCGACGCCGGGCCTGTGCTTGGCCGTGGCGCATCGGCGTGGCTGGCCGGGAAGTCCAGAGCCTCCTCCTCACCAGCGGCCGCCAGGGCAGCCTCCTGGGCCTTTTCCGGCATGATGAACGGGAGCGGCTCGGATTCTGGCTCCTCGGTTCTCACTTCCCCGAGGTTTGACGGGAATGCCATATGTACCTCTTCGCCGGCCATTTCGCCGATCCAGGCCCAGAACTTTCGATTGAAAGCAATGTAAACCTTGAAGTGGAGCTCGACCTGGGGATCATCCGGGCTCCCAACGCGCATCACCTTGAATTTGCGGATCTCCGCGGAAGACACCTTTGCATTGGGTGACTCGAACAGCTTCCCGTCTTGCTTCTCTGCCTTGAAGGCAAGGGTAAGATCGGTCAGTTGCAGGATGTTGGGGCTCACCTCCGTAAAGCTTTTGGAGACGGCGGCATACGCGCTGCACAGCCAGTCGGGCATATCCGTTGAATCTTCGCCGTTGAGGGGCATCTTGATCGGGATGCAGATGCGGCGGTTAGAGACTTGAAGCGTGGGGCTGCCCAGGGTGATCAGACGGCTGGCGCCCCGAAAGAATCCAGATTGGTTTTCCATGTGCTCCCTTTCGTTGACTGCGGTTGGAAATCGGAATTAAGCTAGCTGGTGATCTGCGGGGTTTTCGGTGTCCGCCGGGCCATCTTCAAACTTGTAAAGGCCATCCGTGCTGACTCTGTATGCCGCGGTGGCCATTGACCGGATCTCCGCCAGGGTCACGTTCTTGGGTCTACCCGATGCCGCGGCCGCGCGCGCCTTGGCCATCTTTGCCGATGGCGGAATTCGCGATACGGAAACCCCAGACGCCATTTTGGGTGGCACCGGCGCCGGATCGACTTCGCGGATGGTGAGCGCCGGCAGGGCCAGCATGGGCTTCACGCCGGCCGCAATGCCATCCATAACCCTGATCAGGGCCTCAGACGATGGAATCGTCCCGGAACAAGAATTGTGATAAACCCGGCTGTCCCGGCCGATATGCCAGCGTTCATTCCGGCGAATGGGTTCCTTGCAATCCCAGCAAATGCGGCCGTTGCTCTTTGGCTGGATCATCTGGTGGCAGGTTGGGCAGATTTTAGCGGGCTTTTCCATGGTTGGCCTCCTCAGTGGCCGGCGGGAGCGTCCGCACGGTAAAGACCGCCCTGGCGGGGCTCCCATATCGCTTCTGGATAGTAGCTTGCACCACCTGCGCGTCGTCTGTCCACAAAACCCCGGTGAGGGCATCCGTGGCGGCGCGGGTGAGTTTGTCATAGTCCGGCTTGACCGTTGGCCAGGTCCGGCTCTTCGTTATGCTCTTTGGCCTCTCAATGTAAAACGTGGCATCCAGCCGGAAAGGCACTTCTTTCGGCTGCAAACGCCATCCGGCCTCGTTGCGGGCCGCCAGCGCCGTCCATCCGATCTGTTGGCGCCAGGGCTTCATCTTCGGGTTCGTGCTGGTGAGGCGCGCCGAGGCCCGCGATCGGCCCGCTTTGGGGTCGGCCTGAATCACAAAGGCTCGAATGCTGCCCTGGGGCTCGACCTTGCCGAGCACGGTAAAATTCACTTCTGGCATGGATCGGGCCTTTCATCCGTGGCGCAAAATTCGGAGAGCGCAAGGCCGGATGCGAGCCACGCTTCCCGGAATATGCGGGTTTTCTCCATGGATTCATCGAACATCGCCAGATAATCTTGGGTGGCTTTCGATGAGAGATGTGCAGCACCCAGATTGATCATCGCCTCTATCCGCGCGGAGATCTTATTTGGCGTCGGAAAGAAGTTTTGGTCTGGATCTATGCGAAGTTCATCAAGGGCGGCGGCCACCTGCGGGAGCGAGTATTTCAGGCATAATCTCTCGATGTCCTCCAGGTATTCCTCCATCGATTCCGCTGTGTCCTGGTTCGGCCAACGCCGCTGGGCTTTGTCCAGAATGGCCGTTAGCTGGGAACCATCCTCGCTTGATAGCTGCCTCCGCAAGGGCTCTCCGATTTCCGTCAAGGCGTTGTTTAGCTGCGCTCGGCTTACCTTTTCCATTGCCATTCTCCTCAGTGAATTTTCGATCTTTGTACCAAAAGACGGTCACAGCCTCTCCGCGCGCCCGCGCAGCCAGGCCAACATCCCGAAGGAACGTGGCGGCCTCCTCGGCATCCGTGCGCGCCTCACGGGCGGCATAAAGAATCACTTGGGCCAAAATCCGGATATCAGAGGGGCCGCCGGCCAGGCCCAACTCATCCAGGAGCCACGTCGCTGCCATGAACTCGCCATTGGCGCCGGCTTGAGGTGGGGCTTTTTCGGGCTTTGAAGGCTCGGGATCGCGCGCGCGCGAAGGGGGTGCTTTTGTTGTTTCTGTATATGCTTCTGATGGGGTTACCGTTTCGTTACACTTCGTTACAGATCGTTTCATATCGTCACGTGTAACGGTGACGTCGTCACGGGTGACAAGTGTTGCAGCCAAAGCCCGCTTCCTTTCGCGGAATCTTCTTACTCTCTCTCGGGTTTTTTGCTGTTGGTCGGATCGGGTGACAATTTCCCGAAATTTCCCGGCATTGAGAACCATCCATCCACCAGGAACATGCTCGACTCGCCGGCCCTCATTGTCTGGGTCGAAGGAGTTAGGGTCTGGTGAGGAGAGGTGCTCAAGGGCCTCGACGGTCTCTTCCAGAGATACCCTGGCTCTATTGGCGATGTTTGCAGGGGCTGCAAATGAACAAAAGCCGGTCTCATCCATCGCGGCAATAAGGGTGATCCAGACGATCCGGGTGGGGGTTGACTCGAGCCAAACTGAGGAATCAAGAATCTTGGTGAAGAGTTTGTTGTACATGAGTTTGGACTGTAACATCTGTAGCGCTACATAGCAACACGAAGGATCATAGGGAAAGTGGATAAGTTTGTGCAAAACCCCTCCTCAGTGAGGCCGGCGGAGACGCTGAGGACGCCTCCGCCATTTTCAAGCCTGGACCGTCGCCCAGGCTACCCGTCGCACTCACGCAAGCGTGGATGGACTTCCATGAATATATCCCGGAGCGGCCGCCGGCGCAATCCGGACCCCGGCTTCAAGTTTCCATCCCTGTCGTGGTCCGCGCCTGCGCGCGGACATGACTTTGATGCGATCGAGCAGCTCAGATGCTGGGCAGGCTCTTTTGAGCAGCAGGGCATCGGCGTGGGTGGGCCAGAGGTCGACACCCAGGAGGATCATGGGAATATGCGGGGCCATCTGTTTCAGGCGCTCAATCAGTTGGTCCCCATCCATCTGCGGCATCGCATAATCGGCGAGCACCAGATCAATTTGGTTTTCGGGGAAAAGGCCAATTGCCTGTTCACCGGATGCGGCGGGAATGACGCGATAGCCGTTCGTTTCCAGTACGATCCGGAGCACGGAAAGCTCTTGCTCATCGTCGTTTATGCAGAGGATTCGCTTTCTTGGTCGCATTCGGGTTTCTCCTCAGTCTCATTGGCTGGTGGGTTCAGGATGGCATCCAGGCGCGCTTGTAGGATCACCGCGACCGCGGTGGCCCGTTCGGACTCACTCGCCGCCAGGAGGATTCTATTCAGGTCCGCCGGCAGAACCTTGAGGCTGATATCCCAGGGATCCTCCGGGTTGGCATCGGGCTCCGGGGCTTGAGGATCCGGCGCGGAGTCCTCAGATGCTGGGGGTTTGTTAAGCCGTTCTTCGGCGGGAGGTTGGCTAAGCCATTCCTTCCGTAGCTTGTCGACGGTTGGCCAGGAAATCCCAAGAGCCTCTGCAATGTGGTGGGTGCTCCTCTTTTCCCTGAATAAGGCGATCGCCTTTATTTTCGTTCCATCTGGGATCATGAGTTTTCCTCCTCCGGAAACTGTTTGTATTCCCGGCCGTCGAGCAGCGCGCCCGCGGCTTTCTTGCCGACGCGGCCATCCCGAAGCACAGCCAGGCCCTCAAATGGCTGCCCAGGCCCAGACCAGCGGAGCGCATCGCGCTCGGCATAGCAGTTCCGGCAACCTTCGCTTACGCGCGAACAGCCGCGGAGCGGATTCCTGTCGCATCTGTCCATTCGATTTCGGTTCTCGTTCCCATGCAATCCTCTCGTTAGAACGTTAAAATGTAATAACGTTTTTACCTGGGGCCGGATGCGCGCGCGCAAGTCCGAGCCCCAGGTTTTCCCGCTCCGGATTACCGCCGGCGGGAAGCGTCAAAAGGGGATATCATCGTCGGTAATCTGGGTGGTGGCGGCCATGGCATCATAATCGGCGCCATCCCATGCAGAGGGGCCTCCCTGGCTGGGCGGCGGCGGTGCCGGCGGCCTCGGCTCCTCGATGATCTGCTCGTCGACCTTCTTTCGGATCCATTCCGGGAGCTGGTGGTAGGTTGCTGGATCGTCGGACGAATAGAAGATCGGCAGCGTTTCCGGGATGATGGTCTGAGCACTGATCCCGGCCGGAAGGCCGCCAATCCCCGATATGTTGGCATAGACCTTGCCGTTGCTTTCGCTCTGCATCACGACAACCATGCAGGGCTTCCCGAGGATCGAGGCTACATTAAAATCCGCCGCCTCTTTTTCCGTGAACTGGCGACCACGCCAACTTTCGAGCGTGTGGCGTAGCGTGGATTTAGCGTGCATCGAGGCCGTGTACGTCTGGCTGATCACGGCCGGCTGGTTGAAATGCTTCCCGTCTTTGTCCCATTCGACGCGGTCGTGCGGAAGCTGAAAGCGGATAAGTACCTGGCGTCTGGTTTTAGGATAAGCGCCGGAGCCCTCCTGGAGGCCTAGATCCACCACCATGTCACAGACCCCGATATGTGTGCCGGCGGAAACGGGCTTGAAATCGCCGGTCCCCGAATTCGTTGGAAGCATCAATTTTCCCATGGGTTGCCGCCCTCCTCAGATGCGGCTCAGTAGGTATGCGAGGGGCTGCCAAAGCAGCACGGTGGCCACTAAGAAGAGCAGGAGACGCGCCAGCACGGCCCCAAGCTTGGTGAAGGCTAAGACGCAATAAATCAAGATCAGGATGCCCAGGGCCGTCTCGAAGGCGTGGACGGTGAGCACGGACACTCCCAAGATCCGCCGCTCGATTGCGTGGGGAGTCATGGTCAGTCCCCTTCCCACCGATTTTGATGGAATTCGCGGATATCCTCTTGGGTCATGGCCGGGGCGCGCCCGTCGATTTCCGCCTGGAGTCGGTTCCATGCCCGGTTTGCGGATATGGCGGCGCGAATGTCACGGATGGCGACGGTCAGCAGATAATATCCGGCCACAAGGGCAACGATCAGGAAAAGGGTTGTCATAATGTCCGCCTCCTCAGAGCGGTTGAATCGATGGCCGGGTTACGTACCGGCCCCTGCTACCACGCAGGACGCTCCGCTTGCCCTGGAGAGGGCGCGGCGAAGGTTAAGACCAGCGTGCGCGGAAACCCCACACATCAAATGATGTCCCGCGCGTCCTGCGACCCCAGGCATGTTCGGCAGCATCACAGGCCTGCGCTACCGTTGAGCCCGTAACCTCAGTGTCATCACCATCGGCTGTATACCAGCGATAGGGATACTTGCTCCCATCGTGGATGTTGCGGAGGTTGAGAATTACGCGCACACCATCTTGGTCATTGTGATTGATCGATGCGGTTCTGATTGCCTTTGTCATTTCTAATCTCCATGAGGCTGGTTGCCTCTTATGGTTTAAATGTAATCTATTGTGGAAAAGAAGTCAAGATTACTTTGGTAACGCGGATAGATCTGCTCTTTTCAGCTAAACACTTTCCGTGCTACGCTTTGCCATGCGGATCGTGGCGGACAACCCGAAAGTCCAGGTGCCGGCGCCGGCGCGGGTCTATCTCTATGAAATGGGGGTCTTTCCCGTTTTTGCGGAGGACACGCGGGAGCCGAGGCTGGTAGGCTACGTGATGGAGCCGACGCGGCGCTATGTGGATCTCCGCATCGGACCAGCAAAGGCAGCCTGAATGGCGAAGGCACATAAACCTAAGAACTTGCCGCCGGGCAATGCGGTCGCGCGCAAAAAGTTGAGTGATCTCACCCAGGATGCGAAGAATGCCAACAAGGGGACCGCGCGCGGAAACGCCATGATCGAGAAGAGCCTCCGGGACTATGGCGCCGGCCGCTCGATCCTCTTGGACAAGCACGGCGCCATCATTGCCGGCAATAAGACCGCTCAGAACGCTGCGGCCGCAGGCCTGGACGATGTGCTGGTGATCAAGACCGACGGACGCCAGCTTGTCGCGGTTCAGCGCATAGATCTGGACCTGAAGGACGCGAAGACCAGGTCGCTGGCGATCACAGACAACAGGGCCAACGAGGTATCGCTCAGTTGGGATGTGGACGTTTTGAAGGCGTTTACCGCGGAGGGCTTCGATCTGGCTCCCTTCTGGAATGCAGATGAGCTAGAGGATCTTTGGCCGCAGAATGCTGAACTCCAAACGGACGAGGATGAGGTTCCGGCCGTTCCGGTCGAGGCTGTGGCTAAGCTTGGCGACCTGTACATCCTCGGCGATCACCGGCTGCTGTGCGGAGATTCAACCGTGCTGGCGGACGTGGAGCGGCTGATGGGCGGCCAGAAGGCGGACATGGTGTTTACTGACCCGCCTTATGGTATCGGCTATCAGGACACGAAAGGGAAACACGCGAAAATAGCGAACGATGCTGAGCTTGGCGCAATACCTGACCTGATAAGACTTGTGTTATTAAACACTTGCCCGTTATTTATCTGCTGCAACTGGAAGAGCTGGTCAACCTATGAGCGGGCAATGATTGAGGCCGAGAAACCGCCAAAATCCTGTATCGTTTGGGATAAGAAGGTTCGCATCCAAAACGTCGATAAATTCTACAAACAACATGAGTTCATTGCGTACTATGGGCCATTCGGGGGCCAGAAGACGGTTGCTGGAGACGTGTGGCGCGTCGATAGGGAAGTAAGCTCAGACCATCCTACGGCGAAGCCCGTGGCCCTTATAGAGCAGGCGCTGGAATACGCTTCGATGCCCAAACAGATTATCCAAGACCTCTTCGGCGGCTCCGGTTCAACCCTGATCGCCTGCGAGAAAACGCGCCGCCGTTGCTTCATGATGGAGCTTTCGCCGGCCTACGTCGACGTGATCCGAATTCGCTGGGAACTGGCCACCGGCAAGAAAGCGGTTTTGAGTGTCTAAATACGATCTTTCCAGGCCTGTCGAGATGTCCGTCACGGCCAAGAGCAAACTTCGGATGCGCCGGGCCGGCCCGATCCAGGCGGACCGCCCTCCGAAGCGGATCGATAAGAAAAAGCTGATTGCCATGGCATCCATGAGCCTCACGCAGCGGGAATGCGCGGCGCTCCTCGGCTGCAGCGTCGATACCCTCCAGCGCAATTACAGTGAGGAGTACGAGCTGGGGAAGCTCAAGTGCTCCGCCTCCGTGCGTCGAAAGCAATTTGAGATGGGGATGGCCGGCAACGTTACCGCCCTGATCTGGATGGGGAAAAACCTTTGCGGCCAAAAGGATCGGTTCGAGGCCACCGGCGCCGACGATGGCCCGTTATTCCAGCCCGTCGATCGGGGGGACATCATTGAGAGAATTATTCGACAGGTTGAGGCTCCAGCGGAAACCATCCAATGACCTGCGGGCTCTTTTGGAATCAGTTCCGGATCAAGACCTTGAGGCGCTTTTTTACGATTGGCCCTCCTGGGCGCGGCCGAACCAGACGCTGCCCCTGGGCGAGTGGGCCGTTTGGCTGATCCTGGCCGGCCGCGGATACGGCAAGACGCGCACCGGCGCGGAGACGGTGCGGATCTGGAAACGGCAGGGATACTCCCGCGTCAATTTTGTTGCGCCGACGTCGGATGATCTCCGCGACGTGATGGTGGAGGGCGAGAGTGGAATCTTGGCCATCTGCCCGCGGGGCGAGCGGCCAAAATATCAGGTATCAAAGCGCCGGCTCACCTGGCCGGATGGATCCCGGACGCTACTATTCTCGGCCGAAGAGCCGGACCGGCTCCGCGGCAAACAGCACCAGAAGCTCTGGTGCTTTATTGCCGGGACGATGGTGGCCACGCCGTCGGGACCAGTCTCTATAGAATCCTTGCGTCCCGCAGATATAGTGTTGACTCGACAAGGAAGCAGCGCGGTGGCCTCGGTGTTGGAGCGTGTCGCGGAGGTCGGGAAAGTTACTTTTTCCAATGGCTCAGAATTGATCGGGACAAGCGAGCATCCGGTGTTAACATCTTGTGGATGGACGAGACTCGGCGGGCTATTCATTGGGCAAAACGTCGCGACGGCTACATTCTCGCCTACATTGGCGAGAAAAGGCCCAACGGAAAGAGACGGGCGGTTTATCAGCACCGCTGGGTTTGGGAGCGGGCGCACGGGATTATTTCGCCGAAATGCAAGATTCACCACAGGGACCGGAATAGGTCAAATAACGACATCTGCAACCTCGAATGCCTTACACACCAGCAGCATCAAGCGCTTCACGCTCCGACCCGAAAGAAGCATGGTCTCAGCGAGCGTCGGTACCCGGCGAACTGTTGCAAGTGTGGGAAGGCGCTTATCCTCAAAGCTCGGACGAGGGCGCCTAAATGCGTGGTTTGTCACCGCAGGATCGCGGATGAGAAAAGGAAGGTCGCCAGAATATGTCTTTATTGCGCGGCGCCCTTCCAGTCTCGCAAGGGTGGGTTTTGCAGTCAGCGTTGCGTCAACCTGGGAGCCCGTTGGAAATCAGGCGGTTTACAACCTAGCGGTTGAACGGGATCACGAATTCATCGCCAACGGCATAATTGTTCACAATTGTGATGAGCCTGCCTCTTGGAAATATGCCCAGGAGGCATGGGACCAGGCCATGTTTGGGCTTCGGCTCGGGAACAGTCCCCAGGCGGTCGTGACGACGACGCCGCGGCCGATCAAGCTGATCAAGGCGCTGATAGCGGATTCAAAGAGTGAGAATCCGACCGTGATCGTCACCCGCGGCACGACGTACGAGAACCGGCCCAACCTGGCGCCGGGCTTCTATTCGAAAATCATCACGGCATATGAGGGAACGCGGCTGGGCCGCCAGGAGCTCCTGGCTGAGGTGCTGGATGACAACCCCGGCGCGCTTTTCCACTTGGCACTGATAGAGGCCGCGCGCGTCCGGACGGCGCCGCCGTTGATCCGGATTGTCGTGGCGATCGATCCGGCCGTGAGCGCCAAAGAGGACAGCGACGAGACGGGCATCATCGTGGCCGCGATCGATGGGCGCGAGCCGGTGCATGTGTACGTGCTTGAGGATCTGAGCGGAATCTATACCCCGGATGAGTGGGCGAAGGTGGCGATCACGGCTTACCACCGCTGGCAGGCGGATCGCATCGTTGGTGAGGTGAACAATGGCGGGGACCTGGTGGAGGCCAATCTCCGCACCCAGGACAGCAACGTGTCCTATAAGGCTGTCCATGCAAGTCGAGGCAAGGCGATCCGTGCCGAGCCCGTGAGCGCCATGTATGAGCAGGGGCGCGTCCATCATGTCGGGATGCTGGCCAAACTTGAGGATCAGCAGACGAATTGGGCGCCGGCAACGGATAAGGACTCGCCCGATAGAATGGACGCTCTGGTGTGGGCCGTGACGGAGCTATGTGAAGGAACGAGCGGATGGGCCGGCTGGGCCAAGGGTGAGGCCGAGGGCGCCGCCAAGGCGGGGCATGTGCCGGCGCTGCCTGAGAATCGGATCCTCTTTGACGGATCGAATCGAGATATTTGTTCCTGCGGGTCGAAAGTTTGGATTACTATAGGCGACAAGCAGGTTTGCTTCAAGTGCCGGCTGCCCAGGCCCGGCCAGAACTGAGGAAACCATGGGAACTGAGGAATTCAAACTCCCGAAAATGTGGAAAGTTTACGACCTTGGCGGCGGCCAGATCGTGGCGCTGCCAATTCTTACACGCTGGCCAAAAGGATATGAGCAATCACGGCCACCGTTCGCCACGTGGGAAGGCAAAGCATTCGACGGCGCTGATGCAATCGACCAGGCCGCTGTCTACTGTTTTCTGCACGAGTTTCCCTGGTCCGGGACCACGTCGCCGCGGATTCGCTGGAGGTTGAGATGAAGACGGTCCTGGAATCCAACATCGCTTTTGAAGATGAACTCCTCGAACGCTGCCGGGCTCAGTTTCCCGAGCGCGATGCGGCGGCCACTGTCGACCGCATGCTCTTTCAGCTAGAGTGGGAGCACCGGCGCATCCAGAAGATCGTGCGCGCCATGATCCAGGAGGCGCCCCATGCCCTGTGAGCGGACCGAATGGATGTGCGGGCGGTGCGGCTCAAGTATCTCGTTTGAAGAATGTGAGCATTGTGGAGGCGAAGGCGTGACGTCGCACGACTGCGGCGAGGATTGCTGCTGCTGCCTTGATCCGGAAGACAATGTGGCCTGCGGTGCCTGCGGCGGATCCGGCGCCTTTCCTTTATGTTTGTCTTCACCCGAATGGTGCGAAGGGCATCCACTGCCGGGAAGAGAGGCAACGAAATGCAGCACACCGGAGAGTTTCACCGTACAGGCCCGGATCGAGGCGCTGAACACGGAAGGCGGCGAGCTCTGGGAAGAGCTCAGAGGGGGCGAGTGATGAGCAACGGATATTTGTTGGCGAAGTGCGCGTCCTGCCAGATCGAGGGCATGACGATCGCGGTTTGGGAATTGAAGCCTGGTGCGCGGGGCAATATGGCTCAGTCATTCACTGCTAGTTACCGGCTCTGCCCTGACTGCGCCAGGCGGTGCGAAATACTCAAGGCGATCAAGTTCAGGGCCGAGCCCAGGGCGACCCGAGGCGGTATGCTCCGTGGGTCCGCCTACCTGATCGTTTACGCGAAAACACTTTGGGTGCTTGAGAAGATCCCCGAGGCGAAGGCATCATGAGCTCGGGAATCGTGGCGACTGAGGATCTGAAGGAATGCCCCGGCTGCGGTGCGCCGGCGACGAGGATCGGGGATCGCCAAAGGATATGCAACGGATGTGGGCTTGACTGGATCGTGGTTACGCCTGAGGATGAACTGGAGGCGGAGGCGGAGCGCAAGGTTCGCGGCCGCGAACATGCCGAGGAGCACGGCCGCGGCCGGCCAATCGCAAAGGAGCAACTCAGATGGTAGATAACTGGCATGATGCGACCGCGACCCTGGTGCTCGGGATTGCCTTCGTTGCGGCGATTGTGGGGCTCTTTGTGGCCCTCCGGATCGTGGCATACATCCTGGCCGGCTGGCGCCGCCGTCGCATGGAGCGCGCCGCCTGGCGCGCGCACGTTGACCGCATGGGAGGCCGCTGATGTTGCTTGCCATTGGCACGGGCGCCGGCTGTTTGCTCGTCGGTGTCTTCATCGGATGGAAGATCGGCATGTGGGGCTTCGTTGCGGCCCTTGAGCGCAATCTTACCCCAGACCAGCGCGCGCAGTTGGCGGCGTGGAATATCGCGGGCCACTATCGGGAGGATTACTGTGCAAAAGCCCGGTAAGTTGCAAAAGCCGGTCATCACCGGCGTCCTGCGGAAAGATGCGACATGCCCTCATGGGAACGTGCATCTTACGGGGCCAAAGGGCGTCTGGCGCTGTACGCTTTGCGGCGAGCTGGTGAGCCAGCACTATCCCAAGCCGGGGAGGGGCGTCGATCTATGAGGATCGAAGTCAAACGCGATCCGTGGAGCATCCAGGCGACCTGGAATCCCTTCACCTTTGCTTCGATCGCACCAGGCCCAGGAATTGCTTTCTATCGATGCGTCGGGGATGGGCTGATCTTGAAGGCCCCATGGTGTGAGGCCTTATTCAGTGAGCACAACGGGTATAGGCTCCCGCTTTTCTCGCTGTTCGGGTTCCGGATCTTCCCGCTGAAAGCCCAGGAGCTGGTCAGAGAAGAGGGCAAATGCTCATTCCCGGTGGTCTGAGGTCACAAATCTTTCTTTCGGTCTGCGCGCTGGTGGCCCTGATGCTGGGCACGTTACTCCGATGGATCGTCCCGGTGATGGCTTGGATCTATCGGCGTTTCCCCTGGCTCATGGTGGCTTATCGGCGCCGGCGGATCAATCCGCGGGAGCTCTGCCTGGCCTGTGGTTTCGCGGGGCGGAAAGACCTTCGATTCGATCCGATAGAAAAGGTTGTGATTATTCAATGCCCGCAATGCCAGGCTTGCTGGTCGCGCGCGCCGCTGGTCAATGCTTCCGTCTGGGCGAAGCCGATCGCGGAGGAGTAAGACTGGTATCATGCCTCTGAGCGGGTTCCGACCCGATTAGGAGAGGGTGATCATGGCCAGTTTCGTGAAATCCGTACAAGAGGCCTTCGCGCCGATGTTCCGGCCGGCCGGCACGCTGATTGAGGGCGTCAACCCATCATCCTGGGCGAGCCCGAATAATCCGATCCGGCCAACCGCCCAGCTTGCCACCGGCGTCCGAACCTGGGATTTCCGCCCCGGGATCAACCTCAATTTCACGCCCCGCGGCGATTCTCCCATCACCTTTCAGCAACTAAACAACGTGGCCAACAGCTTCGACCTTTGCCGGCTGATCATCGAGCGTAGAAAAAACCAGGTTGTCAACCGGCCCTGGGTGATCAGGGTCAAGACCCAGCCCGGCGAGCTCAAGGCCCAGAGGCTCAAGCGGGAGGGTACGACGCCTAACGTGGCGCGCGTCTCAAAGTTGCTCCGCTTCCCGGATGGATACCACCCTTTCGATAAGTGGATCCGAATGTGGCTGGAGGATCTTCTGGTGTATGACGCGCCGGTGATTTCCCCGGTTCAGAACATGCTGGGGGACGTGATGGCTCTCAGAACAATCAGCGGAACAACGATCACGCCGCTGGTCGATCAACAGGGCTTTGTTCCGATGCCGCCGAGCCCGGCCTTTCAGCAGATCATTCTGGGGATCCCCACCTCGAACATGATCGCCGCGGGCTGGCAAAAGACGAAAGACGGAAAGGGATCGGAAAAGGGCTTCGCGGCCGATGCGCTGTTTTACTCGCCGATGAACCCGAGGAATAACAGCCGGTGGGGCTTCGGTCCGATCGAGCAGATGGTCACCACGCTCGCCATTGCTGCCAACCGCCAGACGTTTTTTCGGAGCTATTACACCAGCGGCAACGTCCCCGAGGGCCTCTTGAGTGTCCCGGAGACGTGGGACACGAAACAGATCAAGGAATTCCAAAACTGGTTTGATTCGATCCTGGCCGGCAACTTGCAGCGCAAGCGCCGGATTCTCATTGTTCCGGACACCAAAAAGGGCATCCAGTTTTCAAAGACCGAGGCGCTCACGGATACCACGGACGAGTACCTTATCCGGGTTGTAGCCTTCGCCTTCGGCATTTCGCCATCGAATCTGGTCAAGCAGGTTGGCCACCAGTCAACCAACAAGGAGCAAACCGACACGAGCCAGGAGGAGGGCCTGGAGCCGATTCTGAAGCACATCGAGGTTGAACTGAATCGGGTGATCGAGTTGGGCCTGGGCGCGGAGGACGTAGAGTTTGCCTTCGCCGATGCGCGCGAGGTGGATCCGCTCAAAAAAAGCCAGGTGGACGTCGCTTACATCAATTCGGGAACCTACACCAGGGATGAGATCCGGGAGGCCAATGGAGATGATCCGCTGGGCGTTCCCCAGGGCGCCATACCGGGAATCACCACGGCAACCGGCTTTGTTCCGCTGGATGCGCCGGTCGCCGATCCTAATGCGGATCCGGAGGATGATGGAACGCCGCCAAAGGGGCAGCAGCCACAATCCGGCGCGGCCCGAAACAAGGTTCGGAAGGCGGCCGCCCTCAAGATCGTGGCCGGCGATCTGACGCCGCGGAGCACTCAAGCGCGCCAGGCCATGGATCGCAAGCTGGGCCAATTCCTGAAGAACCAGGGGATGAGGGTCGCCAAGGCGGCACGGGGCGAGTACATCGCTCAGAAGGCGGTCGGCGGCGGAAAGCTTGCCAAGGGCGACGCCGAGGATGATCGGAACAAGGCTCTGGTGATTCTTGCCATGCTGCAATGGCAGTATCCGGATCTTTATGCCGCCGTACTGCCTTACATGGAGGAGGCGGCCGGGCAGGGTGCCGAGGCCGGCGCTTATCAGATGGCAGCCCACCAGGGCGCCAACCTGAATGATGTCCTCGAAGTTTCACTGGGGAAGGCCAAGGCGGCGGCCGCCGATCGCGCGGCGGAGCTGGTGGGCCTCAAGAAAGATGATACCGGCGCGCTGGTGGAGGATCCGGCGGCGCAATGGGCCATGTCGACGACCGCCAAGGCTAACGTCCTGGAAACGATCAAGCAGGCCATCCGAGAGGATTGGAGCCCGGCGGACCTTGAGGCCGGAATCCAACAGCTTGATCTCTTCAGCGAGGATCACGCCGCCATGATCGCGGATAATGAGATCACCCGGCAACAGGCAAGCGGCCATTTACAGAGTTGGCTCTCAAGCGGTAAGGTTCTTGAGTACACCTGGACGGTGGCGGATCTGGGCTGCTGTCCGCTTTGCTTCAGCTTTTCCATGCTGGGCTCGGTTCCCGTGGGTTATGAATTCGCCCCGATGATCTGGGCTCCCGGCGCGCATCCGTTCTGTAGGTGCTGGCTCACGGCATCGAAGTTCAAACCAACTGAGGAGGATTGATTGAGACGCTTCAAGAAGTGGCATCTGTGGGCCATCCTGGCCGGCGTTTTCTTCGTGGTTCTGATCTATACCGCGCAACCGGAAAAGATCATCCAGGCGCTTATAGCATCGGGTCTTTTCCTGGCCGCCGTCGTGGCCGCAACGATCGCGCATGAGGATGGGGAGACCGAGCCGGTTTTTGCCATCTGTGAAAAGTGCGGCGCGGCGCTGCCTCCGGATGAGGCAGAGCGCCACGAGGATTGGCATGAGAGGCTGCGGCGGGCAGTGGATGGGATGAAGGCCCTAACCGATGGCTAGACCCAGAGTTCGCCACAAAGTGATCCTCTGCGCGCTGGATGAGGTCGAGGCAAAGCTGGACGCCAGCGCCCAGGAGTTTGAACTCTTAGGGCAGAGTGCGTATCAGGTGGGCATTGGGTTCGGCGCCAAGGTAAACGTCTTGCTGATCCTCAAGCGGATCGATCCGGAGATCGGAAAATGAAGCTTATTTGCTCGAAGTGTCAAAGCCAGATTGAGATTCCGGCCGTCAGCGATCCCCAGGTGATTAACCGCCCAGGCTTGAGCCTCATTATCATCGAGCACCCTCAGACTGGCTATTGTGCGACCTGCGATATGCGCGTGGCCGCCTACGTGATGGGCGCGCAGGTTTCCATTGTCGGGGCTCATGTGCCGCCGGGTCCGAGCCCGATTCTCATAGCAAAGGAGATGCCCCTTGTCCATGGATGAGTTGGCCAGAATCGAGATGGAGGAAGGTCTTTACGATAAGGTCCCTGTCGGCACCGCCGAGCCGGCGGAGAGCGATGCCTCCATCATGGCGCGCCTGGTCTTTGACTGGGATGGCACGATCAGTACCGACCAGCTTGAGGGCATTCCGGGGGAGCTGATACAGCGGATTACCTCTCCTGGGTTCGTGGCCATGGCCAAGGCCCAGATAGCGAAGGCGCGCGGGATACAGAAGACCGGGCGGCGTGAAATGAAGCGGCCGCCGGTAATGCTTTACACAAATAAAGGCGGCCCCAACCGAAAGCAAAGGCGCATCCTGGCGGCCGGGCTCAAATAGCCCTGTGCTAAGATTTCCGGTGTATCGGAGGCTTTGCCGCCATGACTCTCATTCTTCCGAATCCAGCCTCCCCTGAAAAAACGCTCAATGCGCTGGTGCTTGCTGTCCAGGCTCTCCAGACAACCGAAGGGATCACGGCGCTAACCGGCGACGTGACGGCCAGCGGGATTGGCTCGGTTGCGGCGACGGCGGTGAAGATCCCGCCGGGCGTTACTCTCACCGGCACCCCCAGCATCGGGAAGGTGCCAACAGCCACCGGCGCCGCTGCCGCAACCTGGCAGACGCCCGCGGGCATCACGGCGCTAACCGGCAACGTGACCGCTAGCGGCCCTGGATCGGCGGCCGCCACGCTGGTTTCCATTCCGGCCGGGGTTGTTCTTGCCGGCACCATTCCGGCCACCAGCGGCGCGCCATCTACCACGCCAGCATCTGGCACCATGGCCTTCGATCCAGCGACCGGCACCCTCTACATCTACAATGGGACGGCCTGGAAGGCTACGGTCCTCGTCTAAGGAGCGCCATGAAGTTCGAGAAATTCGTTCCATTGACCAAGATGGAAGAGCAGACGGATGGAACGCTATTCGTTTATGGCACCGTGACAGCCGAGCAGCCCGACCTCGAAAACGAGGTCTGCGATTATGCCGGGACAAAGCCATTTTTTCAGGCGAAAACGGCCAGCATGTTCAAACTTACTTCCGCCGTGGATGGTATGACGCCCTCAATCATGCCCATGCGGGAGATGCACCAACTCAAGGCGATCGGCGCCGGGCGGACGATCGATTTTGACGATGCCAACAAGGCCATCAAGATGGGTTTTCAGGTGGTAGATCCCGTTTCTGTGCTTAAGTTCAAGACCGGGGTACTGATCGGCTTTTCCCAAGGCGGCGCTTATGTCGGCGAGTTGGTCGCAGATCCGAAGTTCCCAGGGTGCAAGCGGTACGTGGCTGATCCCGCCGAAGTCTCGGCCGTAGACTCGCCCTGCCTTCCGCAGGCGCTGGTGGAGACGATGAAGGGCCGGACCGTTACGTTGGCAAAGGCAGCCGGGGTTACTGAACAGGTTCCTTTGCAGATTCTTGGAGTTGACCAGGCCCGTTTGATCAAAATGGAACGTGAATTGGCCATCCTACAGGAACTCCTGAAAGAGAAGAAAACCAAGCGCGTCGATGGTGAGGATCTAACCAGTTCCTGTTTTGCCTTTGTCGGCGATCCCGAGGATACATCGACGTGGAAACTGCCCATCAAGTTCTCGGATGAGGAAAAGACGAAGACCCACATCCGGAATGCTCTGGCCCGGTTCGGGCAGACCGAAGGCATGAGCGAAGAGGAGAAAAAGGCCGCCAAGCGAAAGATCATGGCCGCGGCAAAAGAGCACGGGATCGATGTCTCGGACACCGATAAGGCAGCCATTGGAATGGTGTGTGCTAAGATTTCCCTCGAAAAGGGGCTTTATCAGGTAGGCGATTTCGCCAGCCTCATTGAAAACCTCCACTGGCTCTGTTTGCAGGCCGAATGGGAGCGCGATTATGAGGATGATGGGAGCAAGGTTCCCGGGGGGATGCGTGAGGCCTGGCTGAGTCTCCTCGCAGAGTTCAAAGCCATGGCAGTCGAAGAGGCAGATGAATTGGCCGCAGAGGCCGGAAAAGGGGAAAAGGGCATGAAGATCACGGATCAGGCCGGACTCACCAAAGCGGCAAAGACGGTGCACGATCACCTGGAAAAGCTGGCGGAGATGCACAAGGCCCAGGGCGAGCACATGAAGAAGTCCACGGATGCCATGGAAGAGAAGCACAAGGCGGTGGGCGAGCACATCGAGAAATGCATGAAGGCCGCCAAGGATGCCATGGAGGGCAACGAGCCCGAGCCGGGCGAAAAGGGCGACAAGGCCATGGAGGCCCAGATGCTTGAGTTGAAGAAATCGCTCGCTGATCTGGTCGCCAAGTTGGCGGCAACGCCGGCGACCGGCGGCGCTCACAGCGGCAACATCGATCCCCTGGCCAAGACAGCCACCGGCTTCGAGGAGCTTGAGGCATCCAGCATCACTCACTGAGTGATCCGGGCGGTCCGGGATTAAGGGCCGCCCGTTTCCAAGATTCGCGGGGTTGCTGCCCCGTCCACCCATAACCCAAACCGCCGGTAAGAGGAGCATTTCCATGCGCCAATCCGGCATTTCACAGGCAAATTTCGCGCAACTGGCTTCAAAGACTGACATGGGGCGCGTGGAGGAGCTGGTCCGCGAACATGGCGTGAAGAAATTTCGCCAGTACGTTCAGGACAATCTCCGGAAGTTCAAACTGAGCGACCCTCGGTGCCTGGCCAAGTCCAGCACCACGGTTGGCATCACGACCGGCCTGGATCTGGTTTTCATCGATCTGCGCGCGCCGGCTTACATGCTGGACCCGATTTACACGCCGATCCGTAACACCACGCCGCGGTGGGACAGGGTCAACGACGGTTACGGTGTGCAGCCTCAATGGCGCGCGATCTCCTCGCTCGACGCGACGAGCACTCCCCCGTTCGTGTCCGAAGGCAACACGAACGCCAATAGCTCTTTCACCAGCCTGAACTTTTCGAGCCCTTACGTGACAATGGGCACCAACGACTTTGTCACCTATGAGGCGATGTCCGCCGGCGAAGGCTACGAGGATGTGCTGGGGGATGGCAAGATGATGGAGCTGCTTCGGTTCGTCCGGATGCAAGAGCGGACCTACGTGGGCGGCTCCGGCACCAGCGCCTCCAATGGCGCACTCCAGCTCAGTACCACCAACACCCCGGTGGGCGTCCTTTCCGCACTGAACAATAGCAGCTACGTGACCGGCGTCCTGCCGGTGGGCAGCTATGCGGCCGCCTATGCCGTGGCGCTGAACTATCGCGCGATCACCAATCCGACCAATACGGTAGCGGCCGGGATCACGACTCAGTTTCTCCGGACGAATTCCGACTCATCGAGCGACGTGATCAATGGCGGAACGGCCATCGTCTCGGCCGCTTCAAATGTTGTCGGCCCCACGGTCTCCGGGACCAAAACCATCCAGTTCTCTTGTGTTCCCCAGGCCGGTGCGTGGGGATATGCCTGGTTTGTGCAGATCAACACCGCCGCCACTTTTTCGCCCTCCGCCGCCAGCGCCAAGCTGTCCGGGATCACGGCCGGAATCTCCAGCTTCAACTACTTCGGCCAAACTCAGGGCACCCAGACCGCGGCGTATGCGGGCCAGGGAGGCTATGCCGGCTTTGCCTCGGATCTGTCCACCAACCCTCTGGACCAGGATGGGCTTCTCACGATTGCATCGAACTCCGCCTACACCATCGGGCTGCCAACCTGGACGTATCCCGCCAACAGCACCCAGACCGCTCTCCCCGGCGGCGTGGATCTGCACGGCGCCGGGCTCACCAATGGCGGCCTGGTGGGCTCCGTCACGGAGATTGACAACGTCCTGTTTGCCATCCAACAGGCCAGTCTCACCAGCCCGACCCGGATTTACCTGTCCACCGATCAGGTACCGGGCTTCCGCTCGGCCTTTATGGTGGGCGCGACGGGCTCGACCGCGATGAATTTCTTCTTTGCCGGCGGCGGCCCAAAGACGGATGGCAGCGGAATCAGCGTCAATCAACACATCGCCCAGTATCACAACATTTTCTCGCTTGCGGGCGGCAGCTTCATCGACATCGTGCAGCATCCTTACTTGCCCAAGGGCACGATCCTGTTCGATGTCGACAACCTGGGCATCGCGTATGACAACAGCCGGCTCGGCGAAACCCGCGGCGTTTTCGTGCGGCGCGATACCTATGGGATCGAGTTCGCACAGACCAGCCGCAAACTTCCCTTCGGCGTGTATTCGGAAGAGGTCCTTGCCGTCAAGACTCCCCAGCTCCTCGGCTACATCAAGGGAGCCGGCCCATACGGACAGGCTGCTCTGTTCTAACCAGGTATGGGGAGCGGAGCCCAAACCGGCGCGGCCCCGCTCCCCAGGCCCGGAACCCAGCAAGGTTCCGGGCAACCATTTTCAATCGCGGAGGTTTTCCAAGTGATCACCCTAATTTTGGTTGTGCTCGTCCTGATGCTTTTCACGGATGCTTACCGCGCTCCGGAACCGCATTACCGCTATGGCTTTGGGATTTTGGGCGTGTTGCTGTTCGCTCTCCTGGCTTGCTTGCTTTTGGGAGTGATTCACAGCAGCTAATCGCAGAGACGGCCGGAGCGTCCCACGGCGGAGCGTGATGGCCCAGCGGGCGGGCTTTCACAGAGTTCGCCCGTGATATTTGAAGGTGGGATGCATGGGCGCGAACGTCATAGACTTGACCACGGTGGCCGCGGTAAACAGTTGGCTGAATCAAGGCTCGACGGTCGACGCGGCGATCATCCAGGGCGCGATAACCGCCTTTTCCCGTTTCGTTCTCACTCTGACCGGCCGCAATAATCTATCGCAAATTCAGAGCTATTCGGAGATGTACGATGGCACGGGCGGCGCGCGCCAGCACCTCCG
>QGNH01000699.1_pt2 | contig 20534 bp, 24 predicted proteins | sample 1735481 | NCBI WGS metagenome assembly QGNH01 (sample SAMN09239004, study PRJNA386568) | Viral metagenome, whole genome shotgun sequencing project.
TGCCTTCCAAAAAATTGGTCGAGAAATGGGGAAAGTCCCGGTGAAATCGAAAAAAGTGACCCTCGGTTGTATTACTTTAATGACTCATTGTCTTTTATCTTTCAGCTTCCGACCGGTCCGCAACGCCACAACTGGCGATGCTCGAGCATCGACAAGGGCAGCGATGACACCATGGTCTCATTCCCTGCAGTACCGTTCATTATGACGATGATTGCCCGGGCGACACACTGGCTGCGTCGTACCCAACGCCGGTTCTTTTGGTGGCTGGTGTATTTCCTGGCGGATGCCTTAGACCGATGAATAGCGTGACCCTGTTCAGTGCGAGCGCGGTCGCCGAGTCACAGCCGTGACCGCGCCCGGCACCCGATCCCACGTGTCGTCACATGTGATCGTGCTCAGCGGGCGTGACATGGCCACGTCACACGCCCCTGGATCGGTCACATGTGACCGAGCCGGCGTGGCGCCCGCTCGAGCCGTCACGCCGCTGGTCCTGTCGCTGTTCCCCGGCGTCGACCTGTTGGGCCGCGGCTTCGAGCACGAAGGCTTCTGTGTGGTGCGTGGGCCTGACAAGCTCTGGGCTGGGGACATATTTGATTTTCACCCACCGGCCGCAGCATTTGACGGCATCATTGGTGGCCCACCCTGCCAAGAGTTTTCGAGCAAGCGCCGCAAGCCTACCACTGGCATCGGGTTGGAGCTGCTGAAGCAATTTGGACGTGTGGTGCTAGAGGCCGAGCCGGAATGGTGGCTGGTTGAAAATGTTGATCGAGTTCCCGATCTGCGGGTTCCAGGCTACAGCGTGCAGCGCTTTGATCTCAACGCGCGTGAGTGTGGCATGCCCCAATCCCGGCGACGACATTTCCAATTTGGCAGCCGCGAGGGCCTCGTGCTGGTGCCCGAGCGCAGCAAGCCGAGCGGTCCGATTGCGAGGATCGCGCTTGCCAGCGAAGGCAGGAGCGCCAGGCGTCGTGGCTGGGCTGAGTTCTGCGGCCTCCAAGGCTTGCCGCCATTGGAGCTTCCAGGCATGTCCATCGCGGCGCGCTACCAGGCGGTCGGCAACGGCGTGCCCATCCCAATGGCGCGGGTGGTGGCGCGGGCTATCCGGGAGCGCCGCGTGCGCGCCGTCGATGTGCGACTGTGCAAGTGCGGGTGTGGTCGCATCGTGAGCGGGCGGCAAGAGATGGCCACTGCTGCCTGTCGCAAGCGAATGGAGCGCAGGCGAAAGCGTGACCCGGCGCCGACAGCCGCCAGCCGGCTGGTCACATGTGACCCGGCGCCGACGCTGTGACGGAGCACGGTCACGCTTGCCGGGCGCGGTCACGGCTGTGACTCGGCGACCGCGCCCGCCCTCCGGAGGGTCACACCAGGGAGCACCAAGTGGCGTTGACTTTGTGCCGTAGAAGGGAGTAGTCTTTTCTCATGCTCCGTCGCCTCATCCCGCTGCTCGTCCTCGTCTGCGCCGCCTGCGAACCCGCGCTCGTGTATGTCACGCCCGGCGCCATCGGCCCCGGAGAGCTGGCGCAGTACAGCGCCGCCGCCACGGATACCCAGGCTGCCATCATCGCCCAAAGCACCCAGGACGCGCGCCAGGCCGCCCAGGCGACAGCCACTGACCAAAGCGCGCGGGAAACTGCCCAGGCGGCCAGCCAGGCCACGCAGGCGGCCCTGGCAGACCGCCAGACCGAGTCCGCCCTATCCGTGACCCAGGCCGCGGCCGTCGCGTTGGCCACGGACCAGGCCGCCGCGAAAACTCAGAGCGCTGGGCAGACCCAGGCCTGGGCCACGACCACGGCCGTCGCGCTCAGCACGCAGGCGGCCGCGGCCGGCGTTGATCGCACCCAGCAGCAAGCCAACGCCGTGAGCTGGGCCGAGTTCTGGGCCACAGTGCGAACAGTCTTGATTGCGCTGATGATCGTAGGCGCGTTGGCGTGGATTGCGGTCACCGTGATCGACCGGGTATCACGGATTCGCGTTGCCCGCACGCAGGCGCTCGCCGCCATCGCGCGCGAGGCCTTCCGCGTCTTGCCCCCCGGCCACTGGGCCGAGTGGGGCCCGGACCAGGGCTACCAGGTCTACGCCCTGCCGGCGCCGCTCGACGAGCCGCCGGCTGTCATCGAGAACGCCGCGCCCAACCCCAGCCGCCTCCACAAGTATCGCCACGCCATCCGCATGGCCGGCTTCTGGGCTGATGGCCATGGCTTCGGGGTCCGCGATCTCGGCCCGGCCGGTATCGGCGTCATGTCCGACGGCGACTGGCGCGTGATCTTCGGCGGGAGTGGTGTGTTGCGAGCCGTGGGAGCCGTGGTGGAGCGCACCACGCCAGGGGAAAAAGGCAATAAGACCGGCTGGGCCGACGACTGGAGCTTTACGCGCCTGAGTGACGACCTGTCGCACGGGCGGCTGGACCGCTTCCTCCCCGCCAACGGCGAGCCGCCGAAAATTGCCTTCATCGTGCCCACCACACCACCACACCACACCACGGCCCCACAGCCCACACAGCTCCCACAGGTCGTAATCGACCAGTAGGCCTCCTAGCCCGCCGCAGCCGGCAGCGCCGCGATCAGCGCGGCCTTCTCCGTGTCGGTCAGACCGGGCAAATCTTCGATAGCCGGCCCGCTATAAGGCTGCTTCCGGTCAGCGGCCGGGTCATACAGGCTGGTCAGGCCAGCCCGCTTCAGCCAATCGATATAGGCCACGCCGGCGGCCCGGTCGAACAGATTGACCACGTCCTGGTTGAGCACGCCGGGCAGGTGCTTGCCGGCTACGTCGTCAGGCGTCAGCGCTGCGATGGCGGACCGTGTGGTCGTGATGCGAGCATTAGCAGCGTCCAGGTCCGCCAGGTACTGCTGCTGTTGCGCCTTTGTGATTGGCATGATCGTCTCTCCTATCGGCGGCGTGTAGGCGGCCACCCGCGCCACAATGTCGGTGCCCGCGATGTCGTAGCCGCGGCTTGATCCGCCGTCAGCGTAGACTGCGGCGCCGATGCAATACCCTAGCAGACTGATTACATCGAGCACCGGCTTCAGGCACTCGTTCCAATATCGGTCGAAGTCCCCGTTGTAATAATTCCGCCAGGCGCCGGAGCCAGGCAGCCACGAGACGCTATCCATGCCGCACTCGGAAATGAACTGCGGCACGCCGACGTAGCCGAGCGCTTCAAACTGCGCGTTGTCGTACTGGACGCGCAGCCCCGCCACGCCCCCGTAGTCGTGCCGGCACTCAACCGCATTGAAATTCACGGTCGCCTGCAGCGCCTTGCCGTAGAACCTGAGCAGGTTGTGCTCGAGGCGCGGGTTGCCGGTGGACCAGGAGCCAATCCCGGCCCGCTTGCCTAGCTCGTGCAACCGCTGCGCAAAGGCGTAGCAGAAGTCCGCGTACCAGCGCATGACGCTCTCGCGCCGGGCATCCATCTGGACCTTGAAAGCAGGATCAGTCGCTTCGCGCGCGTCATCAGACTCGAACACTTGCTCGTTCGGTCCTTCCCACACGGCGATCCAGGGATTGGTCCGAATGTAGGGCGATAAGAAATTGATGTATTCGTCGGCGGCCTGCTCCGGCGTCTGGCTGCCGCTCTGGCGATTCATATCGAACGACTGGCCGCCGAGCTGGCCATCGTCCACCATGCGGCCCACCGTCAAGGTCCCAGGCTTCGCCGCTTGCAGCGCACCCAGGTCGCCGACTGCTTTAGCCGCGGCCGGCGTGAGCGCGAGCCAGCGGCCGGTCTCCGGGCCGCCCAGCAGGTGGTGCGGGCAGAGCTTGGGTCTCGAGTGAGCCACCACCGGCAGCGCCTGGCCGAAGAGCTGCTCGATGGGACCCCGGTAGACGCTCAGGTCGACGGCGCCCGGGTAGGGCGGCATCTCGCCGTTGTCGCCGGCATATTGAAGCATGTCGGCCTGGGTCCACGGATCGGGGTAGACCAGCACCTGGTCGGGCGGCGTGGAGGTGTGCGGCAGCATCCGGCCCCAGGCGGCCAGCCACAGCCCGTAGCCGGCATAGCGGCCATAGTTGCCGACGATCAGCGTGTGCCACATGCCGACACTGGTATAGATCCACAGCGGCCGCACCTTACCGATTTCCGTCCGGTCGTACTCGTCGCAGAAGGCGCGCAGGAAGGGCTCGGTGGTGCCGCGCGCCTCCACATCGACGACGGCCGGGCCGGTCCAGTCCGGGTGCATCAGCGAGGTGAACACGCGCGCCTGGCGGGCCGGATCGAACTTATAGATATTCTGGTCGCCGTCGTCCTGCTCCTCCAGGAGCGCGTGGTAATCTAGGTTGCGCCGGCCGCGGGCGCGCAGCCGCCGCCGGAAGATCTCGTAGTTGGTGTCGGCCAGGTAGCCGACCGACAGCCGCAGCACGAAGCCGGCGATCCGGCCGGTGTCGCACCAGGCCTCGATGGGAACCGTAATGGGATTCTCGCCGCTTAGGTCGGCAATGGTGATCATGTCTGCCTAGCCCCCTTCCGCGCCTCACCGCGCGCCTCCGCCGCGGCCAGCCGCTTGGCGGTCAGGCTGCCGGCCAGCGCGCCCAGCGCCCGCAGGAGCTGGGCGTATTCCTCATCGGTCTGCGCCTGGTACACGACGCTGGTCGCACCTGTGATCCGGTTGATGCTGAGGGTGGCCACGATTGGCCCCGGATCGGCCATGAAGCGCTCGAGCTGCGCGTTGGCTAGCGTCACGGCCTGCGTGGCCGCTTCGAGCGCCGCGGCCGTCTGGCCGGGTTTCTTGTTTCGCTTGCGAGTCTTCGCGGTTTTTGCGGTCATGACATGATCCCATCTGCGACCAGAGCCGCGCGGATGGCCACTACCATCGCGTACAGCGCGCTGGCGTGGGCGGCGGTGTCGAAGCCGAAGGCGCCAGTGGCATAGGCCGCCAATGCGCCGCCGCTGGCGAAGGCTGTTTGCGCGGTCTTGCCGTTTACACCGAATGCGCCGACGATGGTTAGCGCTCCGGTGTTGTCAAGCGTAGCTGCTAATGTCCCCGCGTTAGTATCGCCGGTGTTAGCACGCACCTGAAACTGGATTCCAGCCGTCTCGGCTCCAGAGGTAGGATTGATCCAATAAGCGCCTACGCCAGCCATCAGTGATTGTGCCGCCGCACTGTTGTCGCCGTAGAAGGCGCAGCGCGGCCCGCTGCCGGCATTCTCAGTGCCGCCCTTTACGCCGAGGCGCAGGGCAGCCTGTAACGATGTGAAGGTTCCCGACAATGTTCTTTCAAACGCTGAAAATGATGTGCCGCCATAGGCTAAGACCGCTCCCGTCCCCGCGCCCGTGGCCGTACCGATGTTGAGCGCGCCGAAGGTCACGCCGCTGGCCGTGTCGGTAGCCTGGTTGCTGGCCTGGAGCGACTCCAGGCTGGCCACGCGCAGATTCAGCGTGTCAATCGCGGCGGTGAGCGAATCAAGTATGCCAGGCATTATTGCGTCGTCAGCAGCGGCTTGATGACTTCGCGGCCCTTTTTGAAGCTCACGTCCACGCCCACGATCTGCTGGATGACGCTGACGGTCCGGTAGCGCGCCTTGACCAGGTCGCCGATCGCCCCGCCCACGCAGTAGTGCACACCATATCGGCAGGCCGGAGTTTGCAGCACAGCGAAGCTGAAGGCCTGCCGGGTGCGCAGCAGGTCGAGCTTGGCATCGCCCAGGACGTTGAGCGAGTTGGTGACGATGCCGGCATTGCGGCCGTCCACGAACGCTTCCAGGTCATTGCCGGCCGCGTAGTCCGCGCCGGTGCGGCTGACGAACGCGCGCGCGGTCCCAGTGCCGCTGCCGCCCACGATGGCGGCCGTCTTTTCGTCCACCCGGTCATACAGATAATTGGGGGTCGCCATGTTCCCGCGGCTGGTCGAGAACTGGACCGTCGCCGAGCGGTCGGTGCCGCGCTGGCCGGTGAACCATTGGAAGTTCCAGGTCGCCGCGCCGGTCTTGACCAGGTCGTACTCGCCGCCGCCCACGATCGCGATCTTCTCCAGGGTGTCCAGCAGATTCTCCTGGGCGCAGTTCCAATCAATCGCATTCCCGCGCGCCCCGTCCGCTTCGATGGTGATCGTGAAGCCCGAGAGCGACGCGGCCCGCGCGCGGAAGCCGCCGGCCGTGTTGCCGGCGCTGGCATCGCCCGAGCTGGTGACGTTGTATTGCGCCAGCGTCTTCATGATCGTCTCGGCCTTGGTCGCGGAGAAGGCCGTGCGGCTGGCCACGCCCGAGGCATAGGCGATAATCCGGCGCGACAGCAAGTGCAATTGGCCTGGGCACGTGGCGGTGAAAACGTCGGTCTTGGTCGTCTGCCAGTCCTGGCCGCGGTAGAACCCGTAGAAGTCGATGTACCAGGGCAGGTTGTTGATGAGGTCGCGCCGCCAGACTTCGACCTGGCCGTCCAGGACCAGACTCGGGATCGCCTTGTGGTTGCCGTCCAGGAGGAAGGTCAGCAGCCCCGGCCGCCGGCGGCGCTTGGAGTAGGCCAGCTCGAGCGCGTCGGTAACCTCGGCCTGCTTCACACCTGCGGCGTCGCGGATCACCAGTTTGTATTCAGCGGCCATTCGCAATCCAGGGGAACCAGGTGCGCCACGTCGGCGGGGTGGTGGGTGTCGGCGTCGGGGTGGGTATGACCGTGGACATGGGGGTCGGGCTGGGCGTCCGGGTTGGGCTCGCCGTGGCCGTGGCAGTCGCGGTGCTCGCGGTCGCAGTCAGAGACGGCGTGACGCTCGGCGTGTAGGTTACGCTGGCCACCATCGTTGGGGTCAGTGTGGGAAAGGGCACACAATCATCGCCGACGACGGTCGGAACCAGCGTGGGCACGTCCATGCCGGGCATGACGACGCAGACCACCGCCCGCGCGGCCCGGCGGGCCTGGACGCCAAGGTAGCGCATTGCCACCAGGGACGCGGCGCCCAAGGCGCTGAGCTTGAGAAAGGCGCGGCGGTTCAGAGTCATGGCGTGCCAATGGCCAGCCAGGTGAATAACACCGAGGTGTAATTCGTTCCAGACGCCGATTTCCAGTTGATAGTCAGGATGTTGGCTGCAAGCCCGATGAAAATAAGGATGTCCGCAGCGCCGGCATTGCCCGTCATGGCGGTCACCAGCGCAACCGGGACGGTGCTGAAGGCCGCCGGAAAGGTAACCGCGATAAAGCCGCTCGCCGCAGCGCTCCCGGACCACTGGGCCGCGCCGGCCTGTTGTTTGACCAGGGCGGGCACATAGTTGGTTGTTCCAGCGCCGACCCAATCGGTGGCGCTGTTGCCCTGGCGGTTGGTCAGCTTGGGCACGCGGTTACCGACGATGGTATCGTCCACGCTGGCCAGGGCCATTTGCGTTGTGCCAATCGCGTTGTTGGCGATCTGCACGGCGGTGATGGTGGCCGCCGCGATCTTGGCCGCCGTGATGAGCGCGGCGGCGATCTGGTTCAGGTTAGATAGCTGCGCGAACGTCCGCTCGTCGGTGATCGTCACCGTGCCCGATGTGTTCACCAGGGCCTGGCACAGTTTGATGTCGTAGAGCGTGCCCGGCGTCTGGGTGATGGCCGGCACGGACGGGCTGGCCGCGTCGGTGCCGGCGATGCGCGTCACGCGCACCGTCTGCGCGGTCCAGTCGGCGCGCAGCACGATCCGGTCGATGCGGGTATTGCCGCCGCCGATCGAGCTGGGGATGTTGGTGTCGACGTTGGCGTCAGACTGGTAGGGCTTGCCGTCCACCAGCGCCCCGCCCGAGGCGATGCGCGCATTGTTGGCGCCGGTGGTCGAGGGCGCCAGGCCGTTCAGGAAGCTGGCGCCCACGCCTTCGAAGCCCTGGCAAGACGCAAAGATCTTGGCGATGGTGGACCAGTCGACGCGGGTGTAGGTGGCCGAACCGTCGCCGGCGCCGCCGGTGGTCCAAAGTTTGCTGGTCTCTGTCATGGCGTTGCTCCCTTAGATGCCCACATAGCGGTTGTAATACTGCAAGTAGATTTCGGTGGCCGCCGTCACGGCGCTGCCCGTGACTCGGATCGAATTGGCGCCGCCGCCCACGTCTGGGTCGGCGGCCAGGTGGAAGGTGGCCAGGTTGCTATCGTCGGTCAGATTGGCGATCTGGTTGACCGCGTTCGAATCGGTCACCGTCTTATAGCCGTAGCGGGTGTCGACCGTCATCGTCACACCGGCGGCGATGGTGTAGCCGGTAAAATCCAGCTTCTCATTCGTGTTTGAGTTGTGCACCACGCAGTCGGTGATCGGCCCGGTGATCAGCACGACCGGATTTTCCTGGAAGCTGCCGGGGTAAACGATCGACCGGGTCTGGTCGATGGTGCTGGCGCCCACGTCGGTCGGCACCGGCGTCGGCACGACGAAGGTGTTCGCGCCGCCGCCCAGCCCGAAGGTCGCGGCCTGCATAGTCGGGTCGTAAAAGAGCGGGTTGGCCGCGCGCAGGATGACATCGATCATCTGGTAGTAGCCGTGCCGGTCGGGGATGCCCATCGGCATCTTGTCGTAGAAGTGGCAGTCGATCTGCCGGCTCGAGCCGTCGTCGAAGTCCCAGCGGAGACTCAACGGGTTGAGCCGCGGCTTNNATGTTCAGCACCTTCGCCCGCCGTTGATACATATCAATCAGCGCCAGGGCGTCGGTCGCGCCCACGCCCTGCAGTCCCAGGACGAGCACCAGCAACCGGGCCTTAAGCCGGAAGTCGATGTCGGTGTCGCCGTGCTGCAGCGGCCCTTGCTCGGTGATGCGGTCCACCGGCGGCATGCCGATCACATCCCAGCTTTCCACCCAGCACAGGCTCTGGTCCGTCAGGCTCGTCTGGACTGCTGCGACGATCGCGGTCAGGGCGGTCGTCACGGGAGTGGCCTGCTTCTTATGGTCACGTCGATGGCCTCAGGCGGGTGAACAGGCTCAGGTCCTGGACCAGGGTACGCTCATCCTGGTAAGCGTAGTTGCCGGTCACGTTGTAATTGATGGTCGTCTGGCTGCCACCCCCGCCGCCGCTGGCCAGCGCCGGCGCCGGCATGAGCTGCACCTGCTGGCTGAGCGCGGGCAGGTGGGTCTGGCTGAGCTCCAGGGCGGCTGCGCCGATGCCACGGANNCAGCTCGAACGGCGTCGGGCTGCCGGGCTTCCACCAGGAGGGCGGCGCCGGCAGACTGCGGATGATGTCGGCCAGGTTGTTCAGGGCCGAGGCCACGTAACCGATGGCGGTGTTAATGTCGTCCCAGATCGTTTTGAGATTCTTGAGCGCCCCGTCCACCAGGCCCTGCACAATCCCGCCGAAGGTGGTGATCGACGGGCCGAAGGTGACACTCAGGTACTCCGAGACGGTCTTCAGCAGCGGCAGCACGCTCTCGTTGAAGAATTTCCACACGGCGGTGATGGCCGGCAGTAGGATCCCGGACCAGACGGCGCTCAGCACCTCCAGGTCGTACTGAAACACGGCCGAGATGAAGTTGGCCAGGCTGGTTAGGAACGGGAAGAGCGTCGTGCTCATCCAGTTCCACACGGCGGTGATGGCTGGCAGGAGCGTCTTCTGCCAATAGTCCGCCAGCCCCTGCAGCGCCTTGGTCAGCGTGGTCGACAGCCAGGTCCACAGGTCGAGCATCATCGGCCACCAGATCGTGGTCAGGAAGGTCCACACGTTCTGGATGGCCGGCAGCAGCACCGTGTTCCAGAAGTCGGCTAGGGCCTGCAGCGCGACGGGGATGTTCGTCTGGAGCCAGTCGCGCAATGTGGCCAAGAAGGGGAGGAGCGTTGTGTTCACCCAATCCCACACGGCCTGGATGGCCGGCAGCAGCACCGTCTTCCAGAAGTTGGCCAGGTACGCCAGCGCCAGCGGCACGTTGACCTGCAGCCAGGTCCACAGCTCGGTCAGGACCGGCAGCGCGGTGTTGAACCAGAACGCGGTCAGGAGGTCGCGGATCCCTCCCCAGTTGCCGGCCCAGGCGGCGCCGAGCACGGCGACCACGGCGATCAGCGGCCCCACGCCCGAGGCCAGCCCCGCGATCGCGCCCACGATGCCGCCAATGGCAAGCACAATGCCCGCGCCCGCGATGGCCACACCGACCGCGATGAACGCGCCCTTGATCTCGTCCTGGTGGTCCATGATCCAGCCCCAGGCCTGCACGAACAGGTCGCGCACGGTTGGCAGGTTGGCGATGACGAAATTGACCACGCCGGCAATCGCCGTCTGCACCTGCGGCCAGTAGGTCAGGGCGTTGGCGATGAAGGGTTGGATCGCCGTGGCGGCCTGTTCCACCGTTCCGGTCAGGGTCGTCATGGCCGGTCCCAGGTTGTCGGCGAAGGCGGCCGCGAAGGCTTCGACCACCGGGATGTTGGGCGCGATGTACTTATCGAACAGTGTCTCCAGGCTCGGCAGCAATTTCATCAGCATTTCCGTGCCGGCCGTCTTCAGGTGTTCGGTCAGGATCGACCAGCGCCCCGAGAGCGTGTCCATCGTGGCCGCGGCCTGGCCGCCGGTGGCCGTGGCCACGCGCTCCATGATGAGCGCCGTCGCGCCGGCCTGGTCGCCGTGTTTGACCATGAGCTTGATCTGCGCTTTGAGATCGTCCGAGAACAGGATGCCGGCCTTGACGAGCTTGCCCATCGCGCCGACCGGGTCTTCCTGCGCCCTGGCCAGGAGCGTAGCGGCCGAACTGGCGTCGCCCGTCACGGCGGCCAGGTCGGCAACCGTTTGAATAAACTTGGGCATCTGGTCCTGGCTGATGGCGCCGGAGCGGATGGCGATTTCTTCAATACCCAGCGCGACTTCTTTGCTGCCGCCCACCAGGTCGCGGTATTTCATGGCCAGCTGGTTGACCACGTCGACATTGAAGGTGCCGGCGCCGCTGGCTTCCTGCATCGCCGAGCTGGTGCTGGTGATCACGGCGCTGCCGGCTGCCAGCGCGGCGGTCAGTTCGGCGACCTTTTCCTTCTGGTCGGACAGCGCCAGGGTCTGGGTCTCGGTCGGGTTCTTGAGCTTGGGGTAGGCCTTCGCCATGTCGTCCATCTTGGCGGTGGCGACCGCGAGCTGATCCTTCAGCTTATCGAGCTTATCGCCCGACAGGACGGTCGACGTCGTCGTCACGGCCTGGGCCGCGGCCAGTTGGGTGGCCGACTCGATGGCGGACGAGTTGACGCTGTGGATCAGCGCGGCCAGGCCGGTCTGGGTCTTCTCCGCCTCCAGGGCGGACGCGAAGAAGTCGCCCATCGCGCCGGTGGCGGCGTCGAAGGCGTCCTTGAGCACCCCGCCCAGGGCGAAGGACACCGCGCCGGTGGCGAGGTCGCCCAATCCCCCCAGGGCCTGGCTGATGTTGCCCAGGGGGCCGCTGGCATTATCCTGGGCGGCAATGGCGATCGCGATGTTAAGCTGGGCCATGGTCCTATTTCTTTTCCGCGCACTCGGACTCGAGGTTGATCAGGCGGATCTCCAGCGCCACTTCGTCGGCCGGGCTGTCGTCCACCTCCCATGGCCGGCAGTGCCAGTGCTCGGCGATCATGCGCCGGGTGTAGGCCCACGGCACCGGCAGCCCCGATTTGTTGGAAGCCCTCAGCCAGATCCTCAGCGCCGCCTCGTCACCGGGGCTAAAGATTTTGGGAGCTTCATCATCTCGGCCTGCGAGACGACCAGCAGCACCGCCAGCAGCTCGGTCGGGATCAGCTCCCAGAAGTTGGGGTCCGCCGGCGGCGGGAAGGGCACGCCGGCCTCGTCGACCCAGCCGTTGTGCTCGAGCACGAGCTGGGCCAGGGCCGCCTTGCCCAGCGCGTCGTCGCCGCTGGAGACGTCATTCCACAGCCGCTGCGGCGCGTTGATCCAGAAGCGGAACTCGAAGCCGGCGTAGGCGTCCGGCAAGGGGACCCAGCCGCTCTCGCGGCGCGGCACGCGCGGGCCGATCGGGGTAACGGGCACACTCATGTCCACAGACATATCCGCCCTTCTACCAGGCAGCCGCCCGGCCGTTGACGCAGCGGATCTGCAGGCCGAAGGTGTTCGTGGGGTCATACACGTACTGCAGCCCCAGGTCGTAGACCCGCGTGCCGGCGTCGGTCACGCCCAGGTCGAACGCATCCCAGGCGCCGGGCAGGTCGACCGTGACGGTCAGCTTGTCCGTGCCGGAGATGACGATGTTGTTGCCAAACGTCAGCCGGACCAGCCGCTTGGTGACCCCGTCCCAGTTGTTGAACTCGGTCAGCGCCGCGGCCGGGAAGGCCTCGAAGGTCAGCTTGCACTTGATCGCGATCTCGCCGGCGATGACCGCGCCGGCCGAGTTGACGTTGTCGCCGGTGAACTTGTATTGCAGGGCGTTGTCGAGCTCGACGTCCCAATTAATGAGCGTGCCGGCGACGGTGGTCGTGCCGGGCGTGGCGCCGAAGTTGTCGATGGCCAGCTTCGTTTCCCAGCCTTCGATCAGGCTCGGCACGCGCGCGGTCAGGGATCCGGTCAGCGCCTGCTGGATCATGGACTGCGCGAACAGGTCGGCCGTGATCAGATTCTCCTTGGCCACCCCGCCGGCGATCTTGAGCTTGTTCAACCGCACGCCGGACGCCATCCAGGGGCGGGCCCCGTCATGCCAGCGCATGGTGGCCGCGCCCAGGGCGGTGCCGGGCGTGAAGGTCCACAGCCAGGCCGCGTTCTGGGCCGTGGGCGTCACCGCGCCCTTGACCCCGATCAGCAGCAGCTCGACGAGCTCGTCGGCCGAGAGCGGCAAGGCGACCTGGCCCGAGACCATCTGCGGCCCCAGGCTAAAGGCGCGCAGGTTGTCGCGCGACCCGGTGGCGTACTTGTGCGGCCTGGGCGTGCGCACCCGCACCAGCTTGCTCGTCTCGTCGAAGTACATCTGCCGGGTCGAGGCCACCGGCGTACCGGGGGTCACCTCCACCGCGGCTTCCCATTGGGCATTCCACAACTCGCCAGAAGGCATGGTCAGACTCCTTTCCCGTTGCCCTTAGGGCGCGGGGTTAAATGCGCCGGTCTGGCGCGCGATGATGATGCACGGATACTCCCGGTACTCTTTGCCGGCGAACATCCGGTAGTCCGGGGCGTCGGCCAGGCCGGTGTCAATGTCGATCCCGTCGCAGGTGTGGGCCAGGGTCAGATCGGCGTTGAGCGCCGCCTGGAAGTTGTCCACCAGCGCCATCAGGTCGGTCTCGGCCGTGGTCACGTTGCCGGCGTCCAGCCGGTAGGCGAAGGTGACGAAGTAATGCGCCGAGCGCTGGACCGTGCCGGTGTTCTTCTTCACCATCGGCTGGCTGCCGATGGTCACGTAGGCCTCCACGCGGGCGCCCGCGTGCTCGGGCACGCCGATCTGCACGTTTCCCAGGGCCGGCCCGGACAGCGCCTGAAGCACCACCACGATCTGGTTGGCGACGGCCAGGGTGTTCAGAGTCACGTCTCGTCGACCTCGGCGATGATCGAGCGCCTAAGCGTACCGCTTACCTTCGGCACGTTGAGCCGGGCGAGGCGCCGGGCCCACAGCGCCAACCGCTTGAACACCCAACGGCCGGGCGCGGTGACCTTGGTCAGCCCCTCGCTCAGGTCGTGGTCGGCCTCACCCAGCACCTGGTCGACGGCGGAATTCAGGTACATCGCCCCGCCCACGCGGCGGGCCAGGGTCCCCGAGCGCTCGTGCACGCCGTACTCGATCCCGTAAGCGTAGGGGCGGCGCGAGCCCACATAGGCGGTGTAGCGCCCCATCGCCTCCGTAGCGCGCTGGATGCGCTCCATCTGCTTTTGCGCATCCTCCATCCCGTGCAGCGTGATCGACATTCCGCTGGGCATAAATGCTCCTTAAGTCGTGGCCCGCGACAATTCGCAGCGCCGGTACTGCACGGCCCCGCCTGGCCCGCGCGGCGCGGCGAACGTCCCTGGCAGCGCGTTCCAGCGTTCCCCGTTGACCAGGATCTGCGCCGTCTCGGGCATCACGTAGGCCGGGTCCCACAAGAGTCGCCGGGCGCTGGTCAGCTCGGCGCGCGGCCCGCCGATGGCGGTCTGGATCGTCACCAGGGCCATCCGGCAGGCCAGCGCCGCGTTATCCACCAGGTCGAAGTTTCCGGTGGCGCCGGGCACGTACACCACCGCCGTGTCGATCAGTCCGATCATGGCGCTAGCCAGTCACCGGGTAGGCAAACGTGTCGAGCTTGCTCGTCACACCGCCGGGGATTGGGTCCTCGGTGTGAAAGGCAAAGCGCACCGTCAGGTCGGGCAAGCTATAGCTGAACAGCCCGTAGCTGTCCGGGCGCAGGCTCGGCTGCATCCACCAGGCGATCAGTTCGGCCGCGGCGCGCTTGATGAGCGTCGGTACCGTGGCCACCGGCGTATAGCTGGCCTGCACCTGGTCGTACAGCGACGGAAACACCAGCCGCACCAGGCCCACGTTCAGGTCCATCACCTCGTAGTCGGTGCCGGCGGTGAGCAGGATGTTGTTGGTCTGCATCCCCATCCGTCCGTACAGAAAGTCGAGCGACGACAGCGGCGCATATTTGAGATAGAGCTTGCCGCCGAAGGTGAGCCNNCCCGCCGTACTGGTACGGCTCGCCGCGCCAGTATTCGTTCATCCAGTGCGTCTCCAGCGTCTGCGCGCCCATCAGCCACCCCCGCCGGGTATAGCCGTCGATGACGATCTCGGCGTCCTCGACCAACGACGTGGCGTAGGCCTGCGCCCCTGCGGTCAAGGTGAGGCCTAGGAAGTTTTGGACGTCGGCGTAAGCGCAATACCCTTTAGCGGCCACGTTCCTTACCAGCTATCGGGCGTGGCGGCCGTCGAGGCATCCAATGCTTCGTCCGGGTTGGCACTGGATGCGAAGCTCATGCGGTAGACCTCGACGTTGCCAGGGTCGAGCGCGATGGCGGCGAAGCTGACGGTCGAGAGTAGCGCGGTCAGCGCGCCGGTGGTGGTGTTGCACTCGACGATGTAGAAGTTGGTGCCCGAGCCGGGGATGGCGAAGGCCAGGGGCGAGCCGGTGATGAGCGCCGGGGCGCCGCCGGCCGGCTGCACCTTGCCAGTGATGGTGACCGATGTGCCGCTGTCGGGCAGCATCACGTCCACGTCGAGCAGGTTGACGGTGATGCCGTCGCCGGTGTAATTGGAAAGTGTCAGGCTCATGTTCGCCTCACTGTTCTATGGCTTCGAGCGTGTAATCCACCGTTTGGGTCACGCCCGTGCCCTGGATGACCAGCGTCAGCGCGTTGCCGGCCGCGGCGTTGGGCTGGGTCTCGATCCCGGCGGCGTCCACCGGGCTGGAGGCCTGCACCAGCGAGCGGAAGATCGGTGAGCCGGCCGCCTGGAGCTGCACGTCAATCGGGTTGGGCGAGTCGGTCGAGACAAAAATATCGGTGGCCAGCCAGGTCTTGAGCGCGGTCACCGTGCCGAGCGCGATGGTCAGCGGCGCGGCCCAGGCGTTGCGCACCGGGTAGGCGACGCCGAGCGATGCGTCGGCGGTGTTGTCGTTGACGGTGGTGGAAGTATTGTCGGCGATGGTGGCGGCCAGCAGTTGGCTGCCGTCGTGGCCGTTGGCCTTGGTGCGGTAGATTTTGCGCGCGGTGGTGCCGGCCGGGCCGAGCGGGATCACGCTCAGGTCAACCGAGTGCGAGATGACCAGGACGATCGGGGCGGAGGTGGCTCCGCCTTGCGACTCGCCGGCGGCGCTGACGAAGGTTACTTTGTAGAGATAGCTGCCGGCGGATAGCGCGCCGGCGGCGCCGTGATCGGCCAGCGTGGGCGCGGCGGGCGCGGCGCACGTGGCCGGGGTGAAAGCCTGGCCGGTGTACGACTTCGCCGACTGGCCGGGCGCCAGGTACCCAGCCGAGACGCGCTGCACGCTGCCCACCGCGGGCAAGGTGAGGATATCCAGCGCCTGCCAGGCCGCGCCGTCAAACTCAGATGTTTTACCCGTGTCGGTTTCGTAGAACTGTCGGCCGGGCATCACGCCGATGGTCGGCTTGGCGTCGGTCGATAGGCCGATGTAGCGATTGCCCTGTGTTTCGAGTACAACCGTCATAGTTCACCTCATGGGGGCGGGCGACTGGCCCGCCCCCATTCTTCAGACGCCCTTACAGGGTGCTCGTGACGTACGCCCCATCGTCGAGGGGGACGTACCAGATTGAAAACTTGATGGCCCCGGTGACGCCGTTCACCGAGCCGGTGAGGTCGATGGTGCCCACGCCGATGATGTGGGCCAGGTCCTGCCACAGCGACCCGCCGGCGTCGGCGATGGTCAGGGCGGTTGCCAGGGTGCCGGTCATCACCAGGCGCTGGCCAACGGCGGCCGCCGACAGCGTGGCCGAGTTGGCGCACAGGTCGACCGAGTTTCCGACCGTAGGCGTACCGGTCAGCTTGGCCAGGGTGGCGGTGGCGCTGAGCACCGTGGTGATTTCGCCCACGATGGCCAGCTCCAGGATGCGCCCGCCCAGGACGTTGAACAGCGGCACCTTGGCGGTGGTAAACAGCGCGGGGGTGGCCTGAGCCGGCCGGTCCACCCGCGCTCCGCGGTTGAAGAACGAGATCGCGGCCAGCAGTGCGGGATCAAAGACAGGCATGGGTCACCTGCCTTAGTTCACAACCGCGCTGATGTTGGCCGCCTGCGGGTAGCGCGGCTGCACGAACCAGAGCGCGCTGGCGATGTCGGTCGCCTGCGAACTGTTGCTGGCGGTCCAGCCGGCCACGTAGAAGTCGTTCACGGCGTCGAAAGCCAGGGGGTCGACTTCGATGATGACGAGCTTATTCTTGACGTCGGCCAGGGTGGTATAGGCCGCGCCATCCGGCTTGCGCACCCACGCGTCGCTAGCGACCACGTCCTCGTTGGCCCAGACCTTGCTGGACGGACCGGCCTTGACGCCGGCGCCGGCCACGTTGGTGGCCTGGGTGAGCGAGATCACTTCCGCAAAGCCCACCGCCTGGGTGAGCTGCACCACCAGCCAGGCGCGCAGCGCGTTGGACAGCGAGAGGTAGCTGCCGGTAATGCCGCCGTTGGTGGTGGCCGGAGCGCCGGCGTTGATGGGAATCGCGTCAATCGGGATGTTTAGGTTCATATGGGTTAGCCTTTCATCACTTCATCATTCGGATCGCGGCGCGCTTAGACGCGCGCCGCCAGCGCCACGTAGGCCGACTGCTTGAAGCCGGCCGTGCCCTTGTAAGGGGTCACCGGCCCGTTGAGCGTCGGTTGGCCGTCGTACAGGTAAATGAACCTGAACGCGGTTTGATCGGTGACAAACTGCACGTGTATGCTGGTCGCATACTGCACCCCGCCCTTGTCGATGGTCACGTAGTCGTCGGCAAAGTTGGCCAGCACGATGTCGCCCACGGTGCCGGGGGCGGCGTTGAACTCGGTCACGACGACCGGCTTGCCTTTAATGCGCATCACGCCGTCCGGGCCGTAATTGACGTAGCGCGGCTCGATGGCCGCCACGCCGGCCGGGATGGTGAGCACGTCCAGCCAGGGCTCCAGCTCGGCGTTGATGTACCAGACCGCGTTGGCCCGGTAGCGCGCCAGCATGGTCTTCCACATCTTGTTCAGGTTGGCGTTGAGCAGCGCACTGGCGGCCAGGGACTGCCCGGACTCGATGGCGATCTGGATGGCGATCTTGTTGGCGCCGCCGGCGTTGAGCGCGCCCAGCGGGCCGAAGGCGCCCAGGCCGTTCAGGAGGTCGTCGTTGGCCATGAAGGACAACTCTTCGCCGGCCGCCTGGGTGATGACACTCTCCAGCGCGGCGGTGTTCTTCAGCAGTTCGTCCGTGCTGTAGGCCAGCACGCCATACTTCTTCAGCCGCAGCTCCATCCGGCGGAACTTCGGCATGGTGGGGAGGATGGTGCCGGCCTCGGCGATCCGGTAGCCCTGGACACCGCCCCAGCGGCTGCCGGTCAAGCGGCTGGTCTCGTCCACCGCGTTGAGCACCACGCCGTTGGAGTCGGCCGAGACCGGGATATTGCGGGCCACGGACGTGAACGGGCCGGTCTCGTGCAGTGGGGTCAGCAGGCCGGCGATGAAGTCGGTCTGCACCAGAATCCCGCCTTCGGAGCCCACTTGCTGGTTCAGGCCAGTGGCGGCCACGATCTTCCAGGTATTGGCCTCGTACTGCCGGTAAGCCGTCGGCAGGCCCTGGCCCTTCTCGAAAGCCATGGCCGCCATCAGGTTTTCCCCGAACGTCTGGAACGGCATCACGGCCGCGCGCATGTCGCCGCCGCTGATGCCGGAGATGTCGCCGGGCAGCGTCACACTCCCGTCCGACTCGCGGACCCGCCACGGCACCTTGGCGAACAGGTCATCGGCCGTCGCCTTCCCGCTGCGTCGCGCGTGCGAGCGGTTGCTGCGCCCGATGCTGGGATGCGCCTCCTGGTCATAGGCCAGGATGTTGGCCTGGAGCGCCGCCAGGCCCTCCGGGCTGTCCCGGTCCAGCGTGGGCGTGTAAGCCTGGACCGCCGGCGCCTCGCGCTCGTATTTGCGCTGGCGCTCTTCGCGGGCCAGGTCTCCGGCCAGCACGTCCAGCCGGGCGACGATGGCGTCGTCGCGCTGCTTCTGCTCGTCGGTCAGGGTCGTGGCCGCGCCGTCGAAGAGCGACTTTTGTTCCTTGATGAGATCGGCGCGCTCTTGGGTAAGCGCCTTAAATCGGTTGTTCATAGGTTCCTCGCTGTGTAGCTAAGTTGATACATATCTACATACCTTCGCCCGCTCGACGGAGCGGCCTGGCTAAACCCGGACGCGACGGCGCCGGGGAATTACCGTTTGGATGCAGCCCGTGCCCGGCGATGGCGAAACTCCAGATCGCCGGCTTGAGTGTCCAGGAAGGCCTGGTCTTTCGCGCTCAGCTCCAGCGGCTTGAACTCGGCGCTGGTGCCAGCCTTCATCCCCTTGGCCATGCGCGTAATCACGCCGTCCAGCGTGTCGATCCGGTCGGCCATGCCGCTGGCCACCGCCTCCTTCGCGCCGACCACCCGGCCCTCGCCGAACCCGCCGCGCACGTCGCTCACGTTCACGCCGCGATTGCGCGCCACGGCCTTGGTGAACATGCCGTAGTAGTCGTCGACTCTCGATTGGATGGCGGCCTTGGCTTCGTCGGACAGCGGCCCGAACGGGCTGGCTTCGGTCTTGTACTTGCCGGCCGAGATCAGCGTCGTCTTGACGCCCATCTGCTCCTGGGCCGCACTCAAATCGTCGTGGGCGGCGAACACCCCCACTGACCCGACTTCACTCGAGGGCGTCACCACCAGCTCGTCGGCCGACGTCGCAATCCAATAGGCCGCGCTGGCCGCCAGGTGGTTGGCGATGGCCACCACCGGCTTCTGGCCGCGCGACTTGTAGAGGTCGGCCGCCAGCTCGTCCACACCCTGCACCGATCCGCCGGGCGAGTCGACGTTGAGCACAATGCCGGCCACCGACGGGTCGGCCAGCGCGGCGTGGAACAGGGCCGCGATGCGGTCGCAGCTCATGGCGCCGCTCGATTCCATCAGCATGTCGCCGTGCGGGATGATCGTGCCGGCGATCGGCAGCACCGCGATCGCGCCGGCCTGGCGCGCGCCGTTCGAGTTGCGCTGGGCCGCTTCGACAATCGCCTGCACTTCATCAGCCTCGAGCGTCTCGCCGGCGGCGTGCCGGCGGGCCAGGTCGACGATGACCGCCAGCTTTTCAGGCAGCAGCGCCCAGGGCGTGCCGTAAACGAAATTGAGCAGGTAGGAATGGATCATGGTAGGCCCCGCCTAAGCTGTTCTGAGCTAAAGACTTCGCGCTCTTCTGGCGCCTTGACAGTGCGCACGTGTGTGACACTGCTCCGTGGGATGACCCCGCCCAAAGGCACCTCGCCAAAGCTAGGATGCTCAAAGACGTAATACACGTCTTTGTTTTGTTCGTCCGGGAAGCACCACAAATAAACCGCGTCGGCTGGCACGCCGTCCACATTGCGAATGCCGTCCGTAATTTCCCAGTCCTGGCGCATCATGTCGATCACCAGTTCAAACGAGACCCCGTAAGCCTTCAGCCGTCGACTCATGCGACCTCCAGAAGTGGCGCGCCGCACTTCTCGCAGTGCGTTGACGTGTGAAGATTGGGTGACCAGCAATACCGGCAAATCGCATTGGGCACGGCCTGGCCGGCGAAGGGCACAAACTCAATACCGTTATCGAGTACGATCACTTTGTGTTCGCCACGGGCAACGGCGGCCATATGGCGGTCCCAGGCGTTGCGAATGCGCTCGCCCTCTTCAATACTCAGCCGATGGTTGACCTTGAGATAACCGTTCGGGATCATGCGGCCTCCGGTGTCAGTGCCAGCGCGGCCAGGTCCATCACCCGGCGCGTCTCCCAGTCGTCCATCGCCTCCGGACCGCGGGCCAGCAGCTCGGCCGCCTGCTCGGCTACGTAGCGCCCGGCTATGTCCGCGGACATGCGTAGGGTCTGCGCGACAAACTCGACGTGATCGGCATAGAAGTCGGCCACCGCGACCGCCCAGGCGTCGCCGCTGGCACCGATGCGCTTGGCGGCCTTGCTCAGCGCGGCGACTTCCTTGCGCACCACCCGCGCCGCGGCCTCATGCACGAGCTGGCGGTAGTGGGCGCTGCCCGCGGGTTGGCTCGGCGGTGTCGACGCTGCACCCGCCGGCG
>QGNH01000161.1_pt2 | contig 20503 bp, 23 predicted proteins | sample 1735481 | NCBI WGS metagenome assembly QGNH01 (sample SAMN09239004, study PRJNA386568) | Viral metagenome, whole genome shotgun sequencing project.
CGATTCCCCGTAGCTCCACCAATTTCGACTCGCTTCATAGAAAGTAGTGTATGCGAGCGGACACTCCAATGGCTTTTGCGGGGTGTCACAATTTACCTTAAAAGGTGCGCCGAGTCTGGTTAAGGACCAGCTACGCAAGACTCAGAAGGAGTCTATAAACATTCTGGAAAGTTCCCCGCCTAAGTGCGGGGACATTTATATGGAGGGCACTTCCCTCTGTTTCGGGGCTATCGTACAACGGCAGTACATGTGAATGGCATTCACAAGATAAGGGTTCGATTCCCTTTAGCTCCACCAATTAAAAAAAGGCGTTTCAGTTTTTCAAAGGTATTTATTGGTGATATGAAAAAACTATTTAACCTATTCGCCGTCGTTGGTGTTGTACTTAGCCTTTTGGTAGGTTGCACCACTCTCTCAAATCTGACTCCCGCTCAGATTCAATCCATCGGTGTCGTTCTTACTCAGACCGCCGACCAAGGTGCTGTCTATGCTATTCAGCAAGACCGCAACACTGCTCAATATTTCAAAATTGCTGACGCCACGATTGACACATTCCTGCTTGGTACAGACCTGTCTCCCGCTTCGCTTCAAGCTGCCCTTGCCAAGACCACCGGAACCAATCAGTGGGTCAATTTAGCCATTAGTGGTGTGATTGTCGCTTACGATGTCAGCTATCAACAGTATGTAGCCGGACAAGTTAATAGCAACGCTGTTGCTGTAGCATGGATTGGGGCCGTTGAATCCGGATTTAAGCAGGCACTTGCTCAAACTGGCACAGGATTGCGTGCATCTCGTCCATCGACTCCTTACTTTGTGAAGGCAGACGGCAAGACGCTCGATTTGGACGCAATTAAGGCCAAAGTAAAAGCTGCCAGAAAGTAATTTACCGAATCCGATTGATTTGGTCTTTCATAAGAGCCCTGCCATATTTGGCGGGGCTTATTTTTTGGTAAAGTACTTGACATTTGGAAAAGGTCTGTTATATTTATGAACATAGATTGGAGTTTGGTGTAGTGGCAGCACACGAGTCTCTGAAACTCTTGGTGATGGTTCGATTCCATCAACTCCAGCCAATTTTGTTCTTTGACGTAGCAGACATACCAAATGCGTTAAACCCCGCAGTATGGATACACGGGGCGACCGTCCGCAATAAGTAGGCACTTAAGTTGTGCCGAAGAGGACGATGGGAGGCCACAACCCAAAGAGTGGCTATGCGAAGACGGCGATGGCGGTCTAGGTCAAACGTTAAACTGTCGTAAGGGCTGCGTCATGTGGTTAGGTGGCTGAGTGGCTTAAGGCACATGATTGGAAATCATGCGAGGGCAAAACCTCCGAGAGTTCAAATCTCTCCCTAACCGCCAATTTTATGTCGCACGGGCCACATTCCTATTTGAAACTTCGCAGAGGCGCAAGGGGCGAACTGGGAACGTGGTACAATGGTTGGGTAGCACCCGCAACCAAGTTAGAAAAACGCCGTGCCGCTCGCAGAGTCCGTCGTTCGAGCGATGTCCCGAATGGAAAGACGTACAGGAGACTCTGGGGCCATTGGGAATGGTGCTAAATGGTAGGTTGGCAGAGTCCGGCTTATTGTACCAGTTTCGAAAACTGGCGTGGCCTCAAAACCACCGGGGGTTCGAATCCCTCACCTACCGCCAATTTGGCTCTTGACAATCCAAACAAGTTGTGGTATGTTAGGAGCGTAAACTGAAAATAAAGTTATGATAACATTACCGATCTGGTTTCTGGTTCTGAGTCTTTTCCTCCCGAGGATTGCACTCATCGCAGCATTTTTTACAGATGGCTCATTTCCCCATTTATTCTCCAAATGGCTATCGGTTCCGATGGCTTTCTTCATTCCACGCATCCTTGTCCTTATCGCCATTGGCACCATCATGGGTTTGTGCCCATGGTTCTGGCTTCATCTTGCAGTAGCCCTCGTTGTGTGGTTCTTGTCGATTCTTAACGGTGTGGTCAAATCCAGCAAGTAATGAAGGATACCACTCCAAGCGAACTAATGCTCAAGTGTGCTTGTCACACTGAGGCTCTCGAAGTGACGCACTGGCCTAATGTGGATTCTCCAGACGAGTTTTGGTTCAGTATTTGGAAGTATGGTTTTGATAACCGCCTTTGTTGGCGTGAAAGATTTCGGTGGTGTTGGAACGTTTTACGCACGGGCAAGCCGTGGGCAGACAACATCATCCTAACCCCAGAACAAGCGAACGATGTTGCTCGCTTCATATCAAAACATTCAATACCTCCAAAATAACATGGCAAGACCACAAGATAAAACATCCCCGGTTCCATCTCAAACGGAGACCGATGGGCAACCCGAAACGAAATCTGTCAAGTACGTGGTCGTGCGTGATGGGCATAGAGTCTCCGATAAGGAGTACGACTCTTCCACGGACCCCGATTGTTTGCGTGAAATCAAATTTTGGAAGGGAATATCAAAATCGAATTCTTACGGTGAGAAAGTATCAGCCGTTCCCTACGATTCGAAAAAACATCGAGTCTTTCAGATGAAATAAGAACCCCACATTCAAATGCGTAAGCCGCCTTCAGGGCGGCTTTTTTATTGTACGTTTGATAGTACGTATCTGATATTTATTAGCATGGTCAAGAAGAATCAACAGACCACAGTACCAGATAACGAGTTATATATACTTCCATCTCCTAATGAAGAGATGCGGGAGTTCGTCTCCAAATTCAAGGTGGACATGATGGAGCACGTTGTATCTTCAATAAAGTTCGCAGTCGAGAATAAACTTTCTATAGTGGAAGTTTTCCAATTCAAGGATTCCCCATTCGTTGTTACCATCAACGAAAAGGAGTTCATGCCTAATCTATCACACATTCGTAAGTACTACATGGAGAATGAACTCTTTGAATTGTGCCCGAAGGTGGAAAAGTTATGCGAAACTCTAAACCCCAAGACTGATGAAAAAGAAAAACAAGACCCTGACGGAAATTCCAACTCCAACTCCTAATGACCTTGTTCGCAAAGACCGAAGTCCAATCATTCCTCAACGCTCCAAACTTAAGTCGGCACTTAATATCTATCGCCGGGAACTGACAGATAAACAAAAACAATTCCTCACCCTAGCTTCTGACAAGGCGGCTAAAGTAATTTTCGTCTCTGGTCCCGCCGGTACAGCAAAAACATATTTGTCCATTCTCCACGCTCTCACAATGATTAATGAGAAACGGGTGAGCGATCTTATCTACATCCGAAGTGCTGTAGAATGCTCGGATGCCAAACTTGGATTCTTACCAGGGGAAGCGGACGAGAAAATGACGCCCTATATTCAGCCATTACTTGACAAACTGGCCGAATTGCTACCGAAAGGGGATATTGACATCTTGCTCAAGGAAGAGCGAGTAACGGGAGTCCCAGTGGGATTCCTACGGGGTTTGAATTGGAATGCGAAGGTTGTAATCGCCGATGAGTCCCAAAACTTAACCTTCAAGGAACTTTTCACACTTATTACACGCATCGGGGAGTTTTCGAAAGTATTTATATTAGGCGATCCAGAGCAAAGCGACATTAATGGTAAAAGTGGATTTATAAAAATGATAGGCCATTTTGACGACGAAGAAAGTCGAGTCAATGGCATCCATGTATTTCGCTTCACGGAGGATGATATTGTCCGTAGCGGACTTGTCCAATTCATCATCAAGAAGATAAAAAAGGCTCTCTAATCGCTATTTATTGTACATGGCACATAGCGAAAATGGAAAACGGAGAATAAGCCAATCTAAGATTGGAAATACTTACCGTTTAGGAAAGAAACAATCTGATGAAACAAAATTAAAGATTTCTATAGCTATGAAAGGTAAACCTCATTGGAATAAAGGAGGGCATCTTACCGAAAAAACTAAACAAAAAATGAGTTTAATTAGGAGGGGAATTCCTCGACCATGGATGCGTAGAGACCGTTCGGAAGAAGAAAAGCGGAAGTTAAGTGAGGCATCTAAACTAGCATGGGAAACACCGGAGATAAGAAAAAAATATCATGATGCTCTACAACAAACTCAGTGGCTAAAGGTTCGAACCGATAAAGGACAACTTGAGTTAATAGAAAAATGGCATAGACTCGGGTTCGAGTTTGAGCCTAACTATCAAGTTAGAACAACTACCGATTTATTTTATGTAGATGGTTATGATTCCATTCATAATGTAATCTTGGAATATGACGGGAAATATCATCTTAAACCCGGGCAGAAAGACAAAGATGAAACCCGACAACAAAAAATCATAAAAACCTTAAACCCAAAAAAGTTCTGGAGATACGATTCTGTCAACAAAACTTTTCATGACATAATAGGACACCACGATGGCGAATAAAAGAGTAAGTGAACTGGCCCCCATTGTTGCCGCAAACTTGGATTTTGCAGATTTGCTGCTCCTGTCCGACATTTCGGCACACGAGTCGAAGAAGTTACAACTAGGCGATCTGAGCAACTTTTTGCTGTTGGACGGACGCCTCACGGGGTCTCTTCTTGGAACTGCCAGTTACGCTAATTTCGCTGGAACTGCGTCTTTTGCTTTAAACGCCTTTACTCCGTCGCTTGTCCCATCTGCTTCATTTCTGCTTTACACCCCCGGGTCATCAAATGGGACTGCCTCCTATGCGTTGATAGCTCTATCCTCATCTTATTCCCTCAGTAGCTCGTTTGCCATAACTGCTTCCTACGCCTTAACATCCTCAGTTGAATTAGTATATTCATCGGCCTTCGCCGATTATGCCAGAACTGCTTCATATTTGCTCTTCACCCCGGGTTCTACCAATGGAACGGCCTCATATGCAATGACAGCTTCGTATGTGCTCAATTTTGTTCCAGTATCAGCATCATATGCACAGACAGCATCAGTATCAATTTCGAGCATATCAGCATCATATGCACAGACAGCATCAGTATCAATTTCGAGCATATCGTCATCTTATTCCGGTTACTCTTCTCGGGCCGAGGATTCGTTCATAGTATCCTCTGGGACAAACGTGGCTACGCTTATTATTCAGGGAAGAACTCTTGGAGGGCAAACAGTAACTATTGAATCCACCCCCGCAGGGCTGACCGTCGATCATAATTTGTTTGTATCAAATGATGTATATGCAACTAACTTCCATGGTAACGCCACTACCGCAACCACCGCAACTACTGCTGCAACAGCCTCAATTGCTCTTTCAACCGAAGTAGATATAACGTCGATTAAGAATTATGGAATATTCATGGCCATGACGCAATCGGCCACTTCGGCGTCATTGGATATTCTAATGGTGAAGCCATCCAATTTTTCCCCAATGACGACAAGCGTAGAAGCGTGGGGGACAGCAGTGTGTCAATACTCGGCAGGAACTTTGATAAACGGGGCTATATCTTTAATAGCACTAAATCTTGACTCTGGAATTCCCGTATCATTGGATAGTACTCCTGTTTGCATGACGGCTAAAGATACTACGGGGTCTTTAAAAATGCCATATTCCCTGGTGGGTCAATCATCATTGACTGGTTCCTATTTGGTATATATTACGGCATCCCATGGAATAACAATAGACTTGTCGAGAACCACAAGGTTTGATGTCAATAGTACTAGCGATTTGATAACGGTATCCCCGCTATTTATTCCTATTCTTTATACCCTTCCAACTTCTCAAATACTGGAAGCGTCGGCAAGTGGGGTTCAGGTTTTCGGGTCTGCGTCGGCACTTGTGGCTAACTATGACTCAACTAATATTACATTTTTGAGTGCATCCGGAATTTCTGAATTGAAATATGTGTGGACGCTCACCAATTTAACATCACTCGATTGCCATGGCAATTTTGGATTGATTGATATTGGAGGTATGCCAAATTCAATTGTAACAATGTCTGTTCAAAATTGTTCTATTGATTCTATGGACCCGTTAGATGCAACATCGGTATCAATATTGAAGTGCTCTGGAAATCAACTCGTTGGACTTCCATCTTTACCATCTACAATGTCATACATTGATTGTTCAAACAATGCTCTTACAGCGTTGCCAGACCCGTTGCCATATGGACTCACAGTGCTTCTGGCCAACAGCAATTTCATAACGGCTCCACCAGTATTTATGCCAAACTCATTGGTTACAATGTCATTTGGAAATAACGCCAATTTGACATCGTGGGCTACAAACTTTCCTACATCGTTGGGATACTTAAGCCTTCAAAATGATTCCAACCCAAGTTTGGCAACAATACCTACGCTTCCTGCTGGAATGATTTATGTTGATGTTTCTAATGGGGCCTTAACTAGTGCTACCCTAGATGCAATATGTTCAACGCTCGTATCTAATGGACTTCACAATGGATATTTAGCGACCGTAGGAAACCCATATGGATATTTACCATCGACAATAGCAAATATGAATATATTGACGACCAGAGGATGGACAGTAGATAATTAATCCGACAATATGAATAACATCAAAATAAGCGAACTGGATAATTTTCCATCCCCTATAGTTTCAACGGATTTTTTTCCGATGGTTCAGAGTTCTTCCATTACAACATATAAAGTAAGTGTACACGCACTTGGAAACTGGATGTCGGGAAGTGCCACGTCGAGTTTTGCGATTACCTCGTCCAATGCCATAACTTCATCCAATGCCATATCGTCTTCGAACTCTATTTCGGCTTCTTATTCGATTTCTTCATCGAGTGCTATTTCCGCATCTCATGCTGTTTCGTCGTCGAATTCGATCTCGTCCTCGAACGCCATTTTATCTGCGAACTCTATCTCTGCATCTCATGCAAATTTTTCAGACACAGCGTCATATTTTGATGTCCCTGTTGTCATATCTGTACCCCAAGCAAATTTTGCAACTCAATCCCTTTATTCCACCCAGAGTTTGTTTGCAATCCAATCTATATTTGCAACTCAATCATTATTTGCGACATCTTCCATTAGTTCTAGCTATTTGAAGGGTCCGGCTACGGGGTCTTTACTAGGAACAGCATCCTCTGCGAATCATGTTCCATTGGCGGGGGACGTTACTGGAGATAGCTCAACCGCATTTGTTGCTGGATTACGTAACATATTGCTTTCGAGCGCAGCGCCAACGGATGGTCAAGTGTTGGAGTATATTGCTTCTACAAACCGATGGACTCCTAGTACATTTAATGTGGGAAATCCAGCAGCCGGAAAATCATTTGTGGTTGCAAATGCGGCCACGGCATTTGGTAGTTTGGATGGAAACAGCATTTACGCCATAAATGATAACCGATGGGTTTCTGGTGATACTATTGCCAGACGTGTTGTCCAGATAAATATGCAAACTAACGAAGTTACTTTTAAATGCAATTGTGAATTTGCTACATGGGCATTTTACGGACGCATATTTAGAGACATGAGTAATTTTGGCAATCCAATTAGAGGTTATGCATTTGCAGAAGCTAGTGACGGAAGCCGTGGAGGGGTGTATATATTTAACCCGGATGCAAATACGTTTACTCAGCAAACATTATGGGCAGGATACCAGAATGATCTTATAGTATCAATGAGTGTAGGAAATATATATCCCACATTCTGGGCATTATATGGGAGTCCGAATGCAGGAACATATGGAAACTGGCCAAATGTAAGGTGGCGAAAGCATGAATATAATGGAACATTATATACGCATACATTTGTCGGAAATACTGTAGATCTTTCGACAATAGTTGGAGGGTCTGAATTGGTGAAATACTTTGGGAGTACCACAACTGCCATGAATTTGGATATGTGGGATTATAACCACATCAAAAAACGTTACTATATAATGAGTTCTGCCGATGGGTATTTGCATATTCTCAAACACAATACAGGGGATATGGTTAATAATTGGAATGCATCCGATATTTCATATGAAAAAACACTCGCTATACCGTTAACTGGTAATGACCTATTGTCAGACTCGACCGTAGAAAGATGGGTTGTGGACTATCATCCTGACACAGGAGAAGAGAGAGGAATTATAATGAATAGGCGGGGGAATCAAAGTTTCACCGGATGTATCAATTACATCAATTGGCCCGAGTAATTTTCCAAGATGAACACCCATTTTCTTGAGCGATTCATCCGCTTCGATAAATTGCTTGGCCTCACAGCCATTGCTATAGCCCTTGTGGCAGCATTTTTCTCGGTGTATGGTATCGCAACTCTTTTTGCGGGTGCGTTCCTCCTGACGACCATTATGGCGTCAACGCTGGAAATTGGAAAGCTTGTAGCTGTGACCTATCTTTATCGCTATTGGCATAAGACCAAAGGATTCCTGAAAACTTACCTTTCGATAGCCACATTAATTCTGATGCTTATCACATCTTTAGGAATTTTTGGATTTTTAAGTGCTGCCTATCAAAAATCCTCATTAGAATTCAAGGCTAATCAAGAAAAAATAGATATGATTGAGGGGCAGAAATCCTATTTAAATGACAAAATTACCCAGTCCAAATCTCGTATTACGACCTTAAATGAGATGCGAAAATTGCAAGAAAGTCGTATGAATGAATCACTTACGAATGCTTTCTTGACTCGAACTCCAATTCAGTTCAAACAGTTGCAGGACCAGACTGCTGAAATGATTAAGACTGCCGATGCTAATATCGGAATGGAACAAGCAACTATCCAAAAGACTACAGACGACATATCTAAGATTGACCAGCAGGTAAATGATATGAAATTCGCCTCTGCCAGTAAGAAGGACATCCGGACCTTTCAGTTTGTGGCTGACCAGTTCGGAACAACCCTTGACAAGGTAGCGAAGTGGTTCATATTCACTATCATTTTCGTATTCGACCCAATGGCTATTGCACTTATTCTAGCCTATAACGTGGCAACCTATAAGCAGGAGGAAGAGCCTCCCGTAGTCCACATGAGCGAGAAGCAGATTAAGTATGTCAAACCTGTGGAATCAACTAACTCCAAGGAACCAGAAAATGTGGAGACAGTTGATTCTGTGATTCCTGTAACTTCTGGCGGTGGTCCGGCGTCTATTATCGAGGCTCCACCCCAACCCAGACCCAATTGGTTAGCTTAATAAAATAAGTTGACTGATATGTAGAATTCTGATATTCTACTGCTAATATGGATATAAATTAGAAAATGTCGAGCCTCTTAACAACATCCCAATTCATTGAAAGGGCCATAAATATACATGGTAAAAAATATTCGTATAAAAATACGAATTATTTAAATAGTCATAGTATCGTGGAAATAGAATGCCAAGTTCATGGAATATTTTATCAAATAGCAAACGGACATTTGAATGGTCGAGGATGCCCGAAATGTAAATGGGACAAAATTCATTCTCTAATAAGAGATACACGATATAGTTTCATTAAAAAGGCAGAGGAAATTCATAATGATACGTATGATTATTCATCATTGATTTATAAAAACAATAAGACCAGAGTGAATATTATTTGTAAAATTCATGGAGTGTTTTTGCAATTACCATTTAATCATCTGATGGGAAATGGATGCCCGAAATGTGGATATGAAAAATGCAATAATATAAAATTTTCTAAGTTAGAAAAAGAATTCTTGGATTATCATGGAATTGAAAATAGGAATGTCGTTATAGGAAATTATGTTGTGGATGGATTGAAAGACAATGTTATTTATGAATTTTTGGGTGATTACTGGCACGGGAACCCATCAAAATTTAATCCGTTAGATATAAATCCCTCAAAAAATAAAACATTCGGGAAATTGTTCGGAGAAACATTTTTAAGATTCGATGCTTTAAAGAATATGGGATACAGCATAAAGTATGTATGGGAAAAAGACTGGAAATTATTCGAACAGAAATCTCTAATTGTGAAAAGTTATTAACGTTTTGTTTTTTATGCCAATAGTTATGACGAAATTAGCAAAAGGATTTCATTTGGATCAATCCGACATCGAATACACATTGGAGCTACTCAACGACGCCTTAACAGAAAAAGATTGGGATAAGGTGGATGAAGCCCGTGAGACCTTGAAAGAATTCTTGGACCACGAAGAACTTCCATTGGAAGAATAAAATATGATAGTTACACTTTTGACACTTGGTCTGGTTATCTCTTTAACACTGCTTCTCATTGGTTTTCTGATTATCAAACGGCTCCTAAACCGTTGTGAGATCTATGAAGAATGGATACTTGACTTTAAGACGGATGTCATAAGCACGTTGGAAGAAATGCGTGATATTGACAAGTCAGCAGTGTTCTCTTCAAGATTGAATGACAAAGGAGTGTTTGAATCAGACGACATAGTGGGTGGAGTTTTCAAAGAGTTAGTGGACCTAGTTGAAAAACTCAACCAACGAACTCAATGATAAAACACAAGAAGGTTACACGTCGTTCCCGCCCCCAACAACATCGCAAAGTAACGAAAGTTACCCATAAACAGATAAAACATCGCCGGACGCTAACTGCCCTCAAAACAGTTCCAGTAGTGACCTTCTCCGAGGAACCTATCAAGCTCCCCCGTAAGCGAAGAAGTAAAAACGTATCACGAATGTATTTTACTCAGGAGACTGAGGATGCAATCATTCTGTACAATGGCACCGAAGATCAAGATATTCGAGAACAAATCTTCCGTGATAAAATCCTTCAACCATTTCAGAAACTTGTGGAGAATGTGTTTAACACGTTCAAATTTTCGTACTTTGAAACGGGTCCGCAAGATGTTCAAAAGGAATGCCTTACCCATCTTGTTGCTAACATGCACAAGTTTGATCCTACCCGCTGTAGCAAGGCGAATCCCGATAAGAAAACAACTGCATTTGCATACTTTTCTATCATCGCCAAGCACTACTTGATACTTCTTAACAACACCAACTATAAGAAGTTCAACCAAAATGTTGAAATCAGCGAAGAGCGGGATGAGAATACCGTGCAACTTCAACAAGACGACAAGTATTACGCCCATCAGGAATTGACCGACTTCATTAAGCTTATCATTGACTTTTGGGAGAAGAATGTTGGCAAAATCTTCACCAAGCAGCGTGATTTGAATATTGCTAATGCTGTGGTGGAACTGTTCCGCAGCTCCGACCGAATTGACGCTTTCAACAAGAAGGCGTTGTACCTCTATATTCGTGAAATTGCTTCCTGTAAGACCCAACAGATCACCAAGGTCATCAACAGAATGAAGCAGTATCACGATACCATTCAAAAGTCGTATGTCGAGCATGGCACTGTGAATACAGAGCGATATGTTACGGCATAACAACACACAACACACAACGCATGAATACAGAACAAAAAGTAAAACAAAACAAAGTTCGAACACTCAATGCTATAAAAAAGCATTTCAAAAAGCATGGCATTACCTACTATCAGGTTCAAAGCGATGAACTCAACCCATATTGTGACTTCATCATTGAAGAAGATGGCATTTTGAAAAAAGTTAAAACTCAAATATCATGGATAGAAAATGGAAGTGTAAATTTCTGGAGCACTCCATCCTCCCACGAGAAAGTAGATTTGATTTATGTCTATCTTCCTAAGTGGGAACGCATTTATAGAGTCCCTTCTCCAATTGCTGTATCTACGGGAGGAACTTTACGGTTTATGCCTATCTTTAAACGAAAGCCATATGCTTTTGCGAAAGACTACGAGGCGTAATCAACAACCTTAAAATAATACCCGTTTTCTCCATGCAAAGTGGTGAGAACGGGATATTTATGTACGTATGAGGAAATCTGGAATCTATAGCATAACTAACATTCTAACAGGAAAGGTTTATTATGGGTCATCTAATGATGTTTCAAAGCGTTGGAATAGTCACAGAAGTAAACTCGGGAAAGGAAACCATCCCAATCCTCATCTTCAAAATGCATGGAATAAATATGGAGCGGATGCCTTTAGGTTTTCCATCGAAGAAGAAATTGCCATAGAACAATTGCAATTAATTGAACAATGCTACTTAGACTGGTGTAAAATAGTTCCGGGGTGGTCGTATAATATTGGTTATGATGCCGAATGCGCAACTCGTGGATTAAAATTCGGACCACCGTCGAACGAGCATAGACGAAAAATAGGAATGGCAAATAGTGGGGAACGAAACGTTAACTTCGGAAAGAAGCTATCGGTTGAAACCCGACGGAAAATGAGTGATGGCCAACGTGGTAAATCCAAACCTCCACGTACTGATGAACACCGAAAACATTTGAGTGAAGCATTGAAGGGAGAAAAGCATCCTGGATATGATCACTCTTTATATACGTTTTTCCATTCTGTACATGGAATTGAAAAATGTAATAGACATATACTGATTTCAAAATATGGGCTCCATCAACGTGGGGTTGGGTATATTATTGAAAAAAAACGTTTATCATATAAAGGATGGAAAATTTATGAGTGCTAATTTAGATTTCGAAGTTTATGGCGGAAAGACTTTCAAAGATGTTTGTAAAGATATAATATCCAGAAGTGAATCAAAAAAAGATCAAATTGACATCATGGTTTCTGACCTGCGATCCCTCATAAAACAACCGAATGATGTTCAAGTATTCATTCCTCGCATCAAGGAACTCCTTGAAGTTGGTGTGAAAAATGACGAACAGCTTATCAAACTAGCTGCCGTAGTTCAACGCATCGCCAGCACTCAGATTGAAGCTTCGGGTGGTGAGGGTGCCGGTCTTACCGAGGAAGAGAAGTCGGCCTTGCTTGCCAATAGAATGGCGGATTTGGAAAAGCTAAAAGTTCTCAAACAAGAGGTCGAACAACCCATACCTAAGTAATTTATGTCTTATTGGAAAGGCAGCTCTAAAAATACTCGGCCGCTTGATAGTTTCGGTGTGGCAACGAACCACACGGCTGGTGGCGGTACGGGTCGGGAATTTCATGAATTGGAGTTTGGGGTGGTTCTTGACATCGTTCTTGACCTTAAACATCCCATTTACACAAGTGCTCATAATCAACAGACAAGGATTGATACCAATCGTTGGCCTATAGATTTGACTGGCGCTCCACCCGCAAAAGGAGACCCCGATTTGACATGGATTGGCCGTTGTCTTGTCCGACCGATTGTTTCTGGGCAAATCATCGAGAAAGACCAGCTTCGATGGGCATACCCGTTAGAAACAAATTTTACGGAATACCCACTTATTAATGAAACCGTTATCTTATTCGAACAAAACGAAAAACTTTACTATTCTCGCAAGGTCAATTCTCGGAACTGGGTAAATAACAACCTCGATTTCACCATTGAAGGTGGAACGTCGGGTATGTCCAATACTGAGTTATTCAGCAAAACCCCCTACACTGGCCGATTGGAGACCCAAACGGATTGGAAAGCTGATTCGGGTTATCACGGCTACGCCGGTAAGTATTTCTATGGAAGCCCCAAGATGCGTACCCTCCATCGGTTTGAGGGAGACATTCTTGTAGAAAGCCGTTTTGGCTCCGAACTCTTGATGAAGGCGTTCGATAAGAATCGTGGAAATGACGTGGGAGACACCAAGTACCCTGATTACAAGAACGGTGGTAATGCAATGCTTATTCTCCGAAATCGCCAGCGTCCATTGCTCAAGATTGGACAGACACTTTCGTTAAAGCACAGCCCAAATCCTGCCACAGTAGTCGGGACTATTGAAGAGAAGAATGTCGGCGGGTATCTGGACGAAAATATCAACCATGATGGTTCCAGCATCTATATGACTTCGGGGTTGACCATTAGTGAATGGGTAACAACCTGTTACAAGCGGATGTTCCATGATGAAAAAGATGAAGAAGTAGCCAAGTTCAAAGGCCCAAGCTCTTTCAAGTATCCTAACCCTATGAAGGGTGACCAGATTGTATTCAATTCTGACCGACTTATATTCTCGGCTCGATATGAGGAAATTCTATCTTATTCTAAAAAAAGATACGGAATTTGCACAGATAATGAGTTCACCGTGGATGCTCATCAGCAGATGGTACTAAGTACTCATACCAAGATTGTGCTTAATTCTCCCGCTATTTATTTAGGAGAATATGATAAGACGGATGAGCCCGTCCTTCTCGGACAGACAACGGTAAACCTAATATGGGATTTTCTTGAACTGTTTAAACAACATGTTCATAAGCATGAACACAGTCACGTCGATGCTGGAAGTCCATCGCCGCACATGACTCAAGAACCGACAGACCCATTTGTCCAAAGAGCTACAGCGTTACAAATTAGACTCAAGAGCCTATTAAGTCGTCGTGTATATGTCACTGGCGGCGGATTTGCCCCGGGTCAGAATGGAGCATCTATTCCAGAAGGAACTCCCCCCGTAAAAATTGATGTGGGAAGTGGTGCAGGAGCACCGGGAGGTTTCAAAGGGGAATCGCATAGGGTTTCGTAAACATATTTATACACACATATGAAAAAGTCAGAACTCACACAACTCACACAGATAATCGAGGTTCTCGTAACACGAGAAATCAAAAAGCAACTTCCAAAACTCATCGGGGAGGTATTCCAAAACATGGCTGGAAAGTCAATGATTACGGAACATATCCAACCCGTCCGAAGGGAATATGTAGGAAAGGAAGTTGAAGTACCCAACACTCCAAAAAACCCACATGAATTTCGTGCATCTTTGAAAGAGCTATTTGCGGGGTCTCCACCCGTGACTAGAGCAGAATTGGAAGAGGGCGTAGCACCACCGCCTCCACGTAAGACCATTCAGTACGCCAAAGACCCTGTATTGAACAAGATTTTGAATGAAACTACATCTGACCTAAGACAGCGAGAGCGTATGACTGGATTAGCGGCTTTCAACGGCGGCTATAACCCCGGGATGCCTCCTGCTGCTGCCGTAGTGGGAGCAGGAGAAATGATGCCCGAAGCAGAAATGCCTGCATTTGCTCGGGGTATGCCAAACATGCCTGTTTCAGTTAGCCACGCTCCTGTAGTTCCACGGGAAGGACAAGATGCGCCTCTAGCTGCCATTCCCGAGGGCGTATCGGCCTTGGACGTAGCGAAAGCAGGCATAACGACCCCCGCAGTAACCGAGGCATTAACCAATTATGACCGCATGAAGAAGATTCTCGAAGCGTCAAAAGGTAGGAGATAAGATGGCTCTAGTCAAAAACATTCCGATTGGCATCACGTTCCCACTTAGAGATGGGAGCGTGGGCTATTTTGAGCAGTCCACCGATAGCTATACAGCTTATCGGATGAATATCACTAACCTTCTGCGGACAAAGCAGGGTGAACGCCGAATGAATCCAACGTTTGGTAGCCGTTTGTGGAATGCAGTTTTCGAACAAAATGATGAGTTTATTGCCAAAAAGGTCGAATCCATCATTCGAGAGGATGTTACACAATGGATTCCCGGAATCACAGTAAAGTCAGTGGACGTAAAGTACCTGAATGATGACCAAAGTGTGGACCTGCGTGATATTTATAAACTATACATCGTCGTCACCTTTATCATTGATAACATCAGTGCTACGGACTCGGTAGAACTTACCCTCGACGTGAATAAGGTCTAAGATATGGCAACCAACGTACAAAAATCATTTGCTCCCAATAGCAAGGACATTCGCTACATCAACCGAGATTTCTCTCAGTTGCGTGAGGCGCTCATTAACTTTGCCAAAGTCTATTACCCGAATACTTACAAAGACTTCTCTCCTGCCGCCCCCGGCATGATGTTTATCGAGCAAGCAGCGTACGTTGGTGACATTCTTAGCTATTACACGGACTACATCTTCAAAGAAACGACACTGGAAAGTGCCACGGAACGCAAGAACATCATTGGTCTTGCGAGGTATTTGGGATACAAAATCAAGCCTTCTACCGCAGCAACGGGTGTTGTGAATCTACAGCAGCTTTGTCCTGCCGCTGATAATGGCTCGGGGACATTCTATCCCGACTCTAACTACATGCTAACCGTCAAGGAGAACACGCAGTTTTCCAATAATAACGGAGCCTATTACATTCTAACCTCAGCGGTTGATTTCTCTGTCAGTTCCTCGGTATCACCAAGGACTGAACAAATTTATGCCAGAAACGATGACGGAACTCCACAGTTCTTCTTGCTGACTAAGCAAGGTCCAGTAAGTTCTGGACAGATATTGAGTCGTGATGTTGTCGTGGGAAATCCATCCCCATATTTTACAATTCAGTTGAGTGAGACAAACGTCCTTCAAGTTCTCGACGTTGTGGATTCTGATAACAATAAGTGGTACGAAGTAGATTACCTTGCTCAAGGCATGGTTCCTATTGCGATTCCCAACGATGCCCAGTATGAGGGGTCATTGTCCCAGTATAAGGATTCGGTCCCATACATTTTGAACTATCTCAAGACCTCCCGCAAGTTTGTAACTACGATTGACGAAAACAATCTAACTACAGTTCAGTTTGGGGCTGGTGTTAACGGCGTTGATGATGAACTTGTAACGTTCGACTCGGACTTGATTGGTGTAGGATTGAGCAACATCAACGAAGTCAATGTGCCTTTGGACCCAAGTAGCTTCTTGAAGAATGAAAGTTATGGTATTGCTCCGCAGAATACTACATTAACTATTCGCTATACGATTGGTGGAGGGTTACAATCCAATTGTCAAGCCGATGAAATCCGTGACGTGGTGTCAGCCGTGTTTGATAATCCATCGGAAGGTCTGTTGCCCGAGCAAGTCAATTTGCTCAAGACAGTAGAGAATTCTCTGGCTGTAGCAAACCCATCTCCATGCACCGGTGGTAAGGACGCCGAAACCGATGATGAAATCCGAATGAATGCAATGGCAAATTTTGCCGCCCAAAACAGAACAGTTACTCAAGGTGACTATCTGGTTCGTATCTATTCGATGCCTGCTCAGTTTGGGGCCATTGCCAAAGCACAAATCATTGCGGATACCAGCTTACAAGTTGGTGTCAACAAAATCTTACTCGGGGTAGTTGACCAGAATAACATTGCCCAAGTCGTTGATAACAGTGATAACAACTACTTTCGCCGCATTGCCTATGACAATACGAATCCATTTGCCATTAACGTGTATATTCTGACCTACAATGCTCAGAAGCAATTGATGAAATCAAACCCCGCTCTCATTTCAAACCTGATTACCTATCTCAAGCAGTATCGAATGATTACCGATGGCGTTAATATTATTGATGGTTATGTCATCAATGTTGGGGTGAATTTCACTATTACGGTGTACAAAGGACACAACAAGAAGGATGTGCTGAGTAACTGTATCTCGTCGGTTCAGGATTTCTTCAACACTGACCAGTGGAATTTTTCCCAACCAATCAATCTGAGCCAATTGCAGCTTGAGATTGCCAAAGTTGATGGTGTGCAGTCTGTGGTGAACGTTGATATTTATAACAAGACCGCTTTGGATGGAGATTACTCTTCGGTGCAGTATGACATTGCGGCAGCGATTAAGAATGGGATTATTTACCCATCGGTGGACCCCTCGATTTTCGAAGTAAGGTATCCCGATAGTGACATCAAAGGCTCGGTACTCTAATATGCATCACTACATATTCCCATCACAAGACACGTATATCACCAACCGCCCGAAGTTGGATACGAAGAACTTTGGCGTTGATGAAATTTTCCAAGTAGGAACTGACAACTCTATTATCGGATACATAAGCGATACGACAAACTATACGTATGTCAATCAGTACTTCCAGAACTACAGTGCCCAAGATTTCACAGGAATTTTCACTGGTTCGATTTCCCCCGGCACAGCATCATTCACAGGGTCTCTTACGGGTGTTACGGGTTGTTTGACGGGAACTGGCTCGGGTGTAGATGTTCGCCAACAAAGAAGTCGTCAATATTCCACCGCTTCCTATGTTGACCGTGCGCTACTCAAGTTTGACTTGACGGCAATTTCTCAATCCATTGCAACGGGGAGTATTGTCAGTGCATCCTTCCATTTGAAAGTCAAGATTTGTAACGAATACCAACTTCCGATTGAATACAGAATATTCGTGGCTCCAATCAGTGAGAGTTGGGGGATGGGCGATGGGTATGCTTCTGATGGAGGCTCGGACGATGGTGCGAGTTGGGTCTATCGTGATTACTATGGCGGAACGCCGTGGGTAATGACGGGTTCGACTTTCATCCCCCAATACGTTACCCAAAGTTTCCGATACAAGTCCGCAGACCTTGACGTGGATGTGACCCCAATCGTAAACCAATGGCTCAGTGGTTCTGTTCTAAACAATGGATTCCCAAACAACGGGTTTGTTGTTATGTCCTCAGACGAATTCCACCCAACTGGGTCTGGGTTCCTACTCAAGTATTTCAGCGAAGATACCAATACCATCTACTCTCCTGTCCTTGACGTGGCATGGGGGAATGATTGGGAGTTCACGACAGGAAGCTTCTTCACAGCAAGTGCTGATATTACCACTGCGTCGGGGTCTTCCGTGACAGTGAACAGCAATGACAGTGGGTCATGGTTCAACGGAATAGGTGGAGTTCACGGTAACTTTACGGCTTCTACCGACTTTCGATTCGGCTCACATTACATCACTTCGAGTGGTGACATGACGTATTATTGTGACCATTTGGTGCAACAATTCACGGGAAGTTTGACTGGCTCGTTTTATGGAGTAGCGCAGGTCAGCAGCGATGGAACATTCTCAGGAAGTGGGGAATTCTATACGGATTACTTTACGGGGTCTATTGATGGGTTTGTGTTTGAGACGGTGAATCAATACATAAGTGGAACCTATATCAGTGGGACTATCAGCGGAGAAGTTATCATGCCCACAGCTTCGATAGAAGTATTCACTGGTCATCTCATGTCTCCCGCCATCTCTCTGACGGGAACGGGGTCTGGCCGTTATTACGACACGGCGTCATATTCGTTTGATGGGCTTATCATGGGACGGGGAATCTCGGGTAATATCGCAGGAGTTCCTATCATTGGCACCGCCTACGGAGTAATCAATGCGACAACCACCGTAGTCACGCTTCCAACCGAGTGGCATTTCTCATACCCAACGTCTCCGAATGAATCTCCATACGGGAATATGATACGACAGATTTTCAACTGCGGGCCATACTGCGGGACCACGCCTTGTGACCAGCCGGGAAACCCGTGGAACTGGAACAACTACAATATGGGGCCACATGGGATTCATCCGTATCCAGCGTGCAACAATTCCCCATATGCATTTGATAGTTTGTACTACATTTGGGGCGGCGACGACGTTGGATGGAGAACGACTCTTCCACATGCATCTTCGTCGGTGATAACATCCTCTTGTGGAAAATTCCATACTGTTCAACTGATGACGGGAACATTTAATGGTGGGAATTTTAGCGGAAGTTCGTTCTTTGCGTTCTATGAGAACTATCGAATTTCATTCGGAGTATTAACGGGTTCGTGGAATCCGTGGGTACTTGGAGGGGAAATTCTTATCATCAACTTCCCCGCAGTATATGATAACTATTACACTGCGTACCTTTACGGGCCATATGTTTTTGGACCGCTCGTGGGGATGTACACTACATCTGGTTCTTATAGTTCAAGTTTCGACGGCCAGTTTGTAGATGGTCAGTTTATCGGTGGAGTAGTCAACCTTCAACTGTTTGGAAATGCCTTTACGTCAAGTTTTGTTTACACAAGCAGCGTGAATATGTCTTCAAGTGTTCTTGCCCCTCTTGACATAAAGCGCCCGTTTAGTATTAACATTGGAAACTTGCAGCCCGAATATAAAGCAGGAGACATTATCAAAGTAAACGTCTTCGGACGAATGAAGTTCCCACTGAAATATTACGGAATCTCCCCTCAGCAAGAGCAATATCTTGTTCCTGAATTCTTGCCTACATCGTCATATTATGCGTTGAAGGACAACCAGACCGACGAAATCGTAATGGATTTCGATAGTTATACACAGATAAGCTGTGCATATCCAGAAGGAAATTACTTCCTTGTGGATACAACGTCACTCCCACAAGAGAGATACTATCGTATTTTGATTCGGGTTCAGGACGGGTCACAGATTGATACTATTGATACTGGCAAGACATTCAAGATTACAAGGTAAGCTATGGCTGACTTTTCCCCGAACATCCTACAATTTCAGCAGAACGGCACTTACGAATATAAATTCGACGCCGTGGGGAATCTGTATTTTAACAGTTCTTCGGCTGACTTCTCACAGGTTTATTTGGCTCTCCCACTGACCAATGTGGTGTATGACAATGCCAAAATCAAGAAGTTCTATGACCCCAACTTTCTTGAGTTTTCTCCCGACACAGGGTCGGTTGAATCTACGGCAAGTTTGGATACATTGACGCAGCAATTAGGTATCATCCAACAGGAAAACTCCACGCTGAAAGTTCAGTTAGATAACCTTATTGCTGAAAGTGGAAATTCGAGCAACGCCTCGGATTCTCAGGTGGTAAAACAAGTTATTTTGGAACTTCGGAAAGCCCTTGGTCAAGGTCGAATAGACGCCAACTTTTCGGATACATTTCCATATGCTCCGTTAACACCACAGTCAAACCAGAAGATATAACATGGACTACACATCATACCAGATGGTTTCCAATAGCTCAAGTAG
>QGNH01000700.1_pt5 | contig 20483 bp, 27 predicted proteins | sample 1735481 | NCBI WGS metagenome assembly QGNH01 (sample SAMN09239004, study PRJNA386568) | Viral metagenome, whole genome shotgun sequencing project.
CTAAAATCTGCTTCAGGATTAGTCGTAGTGATAGTTCCTGGAATGGTGGTGATGTCAATCCCTGGTGTAGAAGTACCACCAGCAAACTGTGCTTGTGAGTTCTGCACATTCTGGTTTAGAGTGAAATTAACTTGGGAGAGGTTTAAATTAACAAGGTCTTGAATGAGGTCAGAACCGTACTCCACAGTGTATCCATTGGAATAATAAATACCTTTGTTACTCAGCCACCAAAGAGTAGGAATGGATACAATCGACCTAATTTCAATAGAACGATTATCGACACACCCCACAGTATTACTGATATTGTAGTAGTGAAAGGTATCAGGTGTAGTACCTTGAATGCTCCCAAACGAATGCAGTCCCCACACATAGAGTGTTCCATTGTACACCTGGATAGCTGTAATAATATCATCACTCTGGCACACTACAAAGTTAAATCCACCAAAGATATCCGGTTCTCCGGCGTTACTGAATAACAAAGTATTAGTGTTTCCTGTCGGAGCTATCCACAGAGAATCCAACCAAAGAGCTATCTTACTGAATGTGGGAGGTACGTTATTACCTGTAGGAATTGGCGTAGGTGTAGAACCTATGAATGTATTATCAGTGAAAGTAGTGGTGGTATTGTCATTGATGGTACCCACCAGTAGAAACACGCCGTCATTATTATCACGATAGATATTACGGGCAACGACCCCATATCCACCAATTGGAATACTTGTCAATGGAATCGTATTATTAGCAGCTACCCAACCGGAAGTACTGAGCACATTAAGATGTGTTAGATCCGTAACGGTTACAATGGTAGTAGTAGCTCCGCCTTGTGTAACGGTGTCCCCAGCGAACATGCCAGATGTATTTGATACTAGAAGATTAAATCCGTCAATCACTTGGCTTACCACAAATGGAATATGTGGTACTTGCGTCGTATCACTTGCTAAAACCCCTGTAGCGACTTCCACATTAGATGGAGGAGAACCATTACTCTCTTCCTGTGTAGCATAGTACAAAAACGTCACTTCATATCTATGCGGACCTGGAGGTACATCTCCACCTGATGTTGGTGTACCTGCCACAGGGGATGTTAAGGGTGATTGAGCCCCCATAATCTTTGTCTTTCCTGTGGTGAATGAATACGATACCCCACCGTAGCTTGTCACAGTGTCATAGACTATAGGGGAATTAATACCATTATCTCCATACACTCTATCCTGATAGGTGGCAAATTCAAAGTTCCCTACAGAAGAGAATCCTGATTCAATAGTAGTGAAGAGGCCATTACCTGTCGAAGCAGAAAGAACGCCTTGCCCTACACGCAGATAATGCTGGGCACCTGATTCAAATATTGCATCATATGAATCAGCAGCAGGACCAGCAAAATCAGTACGATTCCACTTGACTCCGCCTTGGCGCTTATCAATCATCCCCGTCTGATCAGTTACAAAGTTGGTAGACCCTTTTGTAAACATATTATCCAGCACTTTAGATGAATCAGGCTGATATTTGCTTACAAAGGAATCCCATACACCTTGGGTTCCTGGCAGAGGGATGGTTTGTTTGTTCATAGCTAGAATTGGTCTACTTCTGTCCAAATTCCAGTGTTATCTTGTTCCACTTCAATCCATAGATTGATAGGTGAAACACTAGTGCTATTGACACTATACAGAGTACGGCCAAATAACTCTCGTCCATATAGCACTAATGATTGAACTGTCATATTATTTGTCCATCTCCTTTAATAGAAGCTCCGAAGCATCAATAGCCCCCATTAATTTTAAACGATGTTCTGTTAGATTTCTAAGACTAGTATCAATATCAGCGATCTGCTTTTTAAAAGAATCACGATTCTCCGTGACTTTTACACGATCTATACTCTTTGCAACAAGTTTCTCCACCACTTCTGCTTCCTGAACATTACTTTCATTCATTTTATTACTCCTCCGTTATTTTACAAACTAAGTATTGTGAGTAGTGCGTTAAGACGAGCATCCGCTGCCAAAGAGGTATTTTTTGCGTCAATGGTGGCTTGAATCGTAGGATCAACATAAGCAAGGATAGCAGCATTAATTTGATCAAGGGTAGGTTGAGTGTATACCTGATCCAACCAGGTGAGCCCAGAAAGGTCATTGCCAGAAAGAGTCCATTGGGCTCCTGGGGTTAAAGCGTGCAGCGCGAGTGCGATTGATTTATGATCCATTCTTTGCTCCTTTGATTACCTAACCTCTACGAGAAGGATAGATTGAGTAGTATTTGACTGACCCCATTGGATAGTCGTAGCATTATCTATGTTTCTAATCTGAACCGCGTAAGTTGTCGCCGAGGTGGTGGCGGGGGAATCCATATAGGACAAAGTACACGGGACCACATTATCCGTTGCATTAAGATAGTATCCCTGCCCGTTAACTCCTAAAATATTGGTCCCGTTTCTAGCGATAGTCGCTAAGGCAGTCTTACTTACCCCCCCGTTTTCGAGATTGGAGGACGCAATAATGAATATTTTACTAGACGCGGAAGTGGGGGTAATTGTGGCCGTTAGGTTAGTGGTCTGGAACGTACTCGACGTTGTTGTAAACTGGGTAGCCGTTGAAAAGGATATAACCTGAACAAATGGAAGTTGACCAACAGCCGCCGCATCCGTAGCCGCCGTACCATTGGCAATATTGGATAACTTACTCGCCCCGAAATCAGTTTTATTCGCCCCGGCAAAGAATATGCCGTAGTTATTAACGGCGCTTACTAGATGCTCAACGTATAGGCCGTATTGATTTGTAGGAGTAGCACCACTAACCGTAACATTACTGGCGTAAAAATCAAATACGCCACCGACTACCCCCGCTCCAGCTTGAACTACGGGAACGCTATTAAAAGAGTACAGGCTATTAAGTGTGCCGGTACTTCCATGACTAACATTCGCCTGGAACGCGTCTATATGGTCACCGTTTGCTGATCCAGCGGTTGCGGCCTGGGTTTCGTAGCTGGCATAGCCGCCGCCAGCGGATTCGGTTACAGAGGTATAATCCCCGAAGCCGTGAGCGCTTGATACACCCGTTCGGGGTATATTTAGTTCTACGAATGTATTTCTACCCGCATCCGCCCCCATCTGAATAACGCCTAGTAATGTACCGGTTGATTGGACCCCTAAATCTCCGGCTGCGTTCGTAATAATACTCGGATCACCACTAACCGTATTCGTCGACGTGGCATAATAAGCTAATTGATATTGCGTACCCGTATTAACAGACCCAGATCCGCCAGCGGCCCATGATAGATTACCAGACCCATCATTCTGAAGAAATGTAGAAGCCCCTCCCTGTAATTGTGGGAGATTCAGACTATAATCGGCAGTAATGGCCCCGTAGTTAATGGTAATAGCATGTGTATTGGCCGAGTTATGTAATACAATATCCGTACCAGAATGTAAATCAAGATTACCAACGACAAAAACGGTTGTTCCACCCAAGGATAAAGAACCGCCACTAGAGGACACAGAAAACGAACTAGTGTTGGACACGCCAATATTGGTACCCTGTAGGATAAGACCCTGAGTACCATTACCAGTTAATGTTAGGGTACGGAAAGTAGTGTCGGAGGCTGTACCAATAGCTTGAGGTAATGAAAGAGTAACTGCACCAGTAGAGGCACTAGCGATAACTTGGTTAGCAGTTCCTGTAACGCTGGTTACACCTACAGAGCCACTAGTTGCGGCAGTAATCAACCCTTTAGCATTAACTGTAATATTGGCATTAGTGAACGATCCTACATTACTATTCACTGTGGCTAATGTTGCTGCTGCACTTCCTGGTCCAGTAGCAGTGACATCACCCGTCAAGACCGTGATACCAGTAAGGGGTGTAGTTGTATTAGCCCATGATGTACCGTTCCATTCTAAGAATTGTCCTATGGTAGGAGTACTTATTGAGACATCATTTAAACTGGCAAGGGTCTTTGTATATCCAACACCTAGCGCTTGTTCTATCGCTTCAATCTCATTCTTCAACAGATTGTGATGAGCTGCTACGATAGTAGCCCCTACTAATACTCCTGGGGGATGAGGGAAAGCAACTGTACCGTCTGCTCCTCGCACCACACCTGTTAAAGTATTGCCACTAATACCAGTGTAGAATACTACTTCACTGCTATTACCATCAATAATAGTCATAGCCCCAGTAATAGGCAAGAATGATGTAGAAGTGAGAGTGAGGGTGGTATCACTAATCAGGGCAGGAGATGCAAGCGTTGTTTGGACGCCATTAACGGCTACATACAAATTAGCATCGGTTGCAATACTCGTTGGGAAAAATGCCATTATATTAGCCTCATTAACTTAGATCGAGCGGATTGATACTACCATTAGCAGAATAGTTATTTCCACCAATAGAGAACGGCATATATGATTCGATATCGAGTTTCCTCTTCAAGTCCAGAATACGCTGATTACGCCATTTGATACCCCAACCAATTTCTTCCATAAAAAGTTTATGCTGTTCTTCAGCTAGGGAGTCTTCTTGGTCCTGTTTCCACATCTTCCACAAGACATAGGCTCTAAGACCCGGTACTAAAGAATCGTCCACAGAAAGGTTCTGTGACAGTGCTGTTAGAGGGGTTTCACGACACTGATAATACATCCAGAGGTCACTGCTACCCGAAAATTGGGGCTTCGGATAGATATAAAGTGTGGTGCCAACAATAAAATACTTTTGAGGTTTACCCTGCATATTGGGATTGGTGGATAGAAAATTAGGGCTCTCCTGTGCCATCTTCTCTAAGCTCGTAGGTTTTAATCGACGCCAGAGGGGAGAAAGCACATTGGTTTGATCTTGCCAGAGAATTAATTCACTCCCTATCCAATCCTGAGGCATAGGATAGGTTTGTGTACCCGCTATTGTTGATGTGAAAGCGGCCCGCTGTAAGCAGCGCGTCTTACGCACATATTCTTGTTGGGCCAGGTTTATCAAGGCCAACATACGTGTAGTAGAGAAGAAAGCTGGATTTGGTTCAATAACTTCCGCTCTGCAATCATCTACTAAGGACTGACCAGTCGTCATTGCTTGTCTCCTTAAAAAACTAAAAACATTCCGGTTTTAACGGCATTGCTTGGGCCGGATGCGGGGGGTAAAAATACGGCCCCGGTTGATTGAAAAGTTTGGGCTGTAGCGGGTATAAAGGACGCCGATATAGTAGATATAGGGGGATTAATATACTCCGCGACCGCATCATCCCCGCTATCTATGGCGACAAGTGTCCAAGGGGAACTAACACTGGTTAAAGCTACTGAATGAGGGAAGCAATAAGTTATCGCTACACTACCCGCTGTTGATACAACCAAACTAGGCCCTACAGGAGGGGAAGTACCCACCGTTTGATTAGCTGTATCTAGTGGGGAAGTTGTTTTCACTCCGGAATACTCAATCATATTCCCATACAAAAATGCAGATGTTCCGTTGGCCGTAACGGTTATCGTGGTAACTCCGGCTATAGCGTTAGCCGAGTACCATATATCCTGTCGGGCAAAAGCGTCCCCGCCGTGAGCACCCGGAGCTTGAACATATGTATTACCATTGTTATCCGTTACCCCGCTAATTAATGTTGATATGTCGTTGGCTATCATAACAACCAATAAACTTCCGGCCAGCGAGGCTGTAATAGTTATCGGTACGGTTGCTGAGGCTGTAGTTTTAGCTTCTGCGTGTTGTATCCTAGCAATAGCCATTAGAAACCCTGGATGATACTAACAACATCCCATCGCGTAGCGGCGTTATTCCAAATAGCTCCAATATAATCAGTAAGCGATACTGAATTGGTATACGAGGTAATGTCTGTACCAAATCTAAAATTACCTGCTCCTGTTGCAAGAGTAACGCTGTGCGTTGCATCATTAAGAATACGGAATGTCACCTTCTGCATATCTGCTGTAGGAGAAGCTGGACCGTTCAGCGTAGTAGTTCCAGTAACTGTGTATATATAATTTGTCACATTTGTTACAGGCGTAACGGTTCCTGTGAGAGAAGCATTCGTGCTGGAAGCAGGAGTGAGAACACCTGTTAAGGTACCGCCAGCCAACGGTAATTTTGTCCCATCATTACCATTAAGCTTATCAACAGCAGTAAGAATTGTATCAGTAGCTGAAATTGTACCTGCCCCAGACACATATCCTGTTAGAACAGCAGCAGTAACGGACGTGCTAGTTAATGAGGTGGCATTTCCCACTGAAGTAACTGCGCCAGTTAAATTAGCATTAGTTACTACCGTTGCTACTTGACTTCCTGAACCAGGTCCAGCTGTCACACCACCTGTTAACTGTGTAATTCCGCCACCACCTGCCACTGTAGGAGAGGAATACCATGTTCCCGTCTCTGGGGAAAATACAAAATAGGACATATCGCCATTTGGAATAGTAATTCCATTGACTATCAACGTACCCGTACTATCAGAAGTGTGGGCTATGTTCATGACATAGGTCGTTAACGGAAAGTTTGTGGGTAGGGTGTATGTTTGATTAGTGGTCGTTACCACTTCCAAGTTATAGGGATGTTCACCAAAATCCGTCATAATACTGGATAGGTTAACTGGATCTTTCGTAGTAAAAGTCATGATGATTTAATTCTCCTTAAGGTATAAACACTACTCTTACTACAACACCTGTGCTGGGATCAGCTAAGTAGGTAAGATCAATCTGGCCATTCGTAGTCTGGGCAAAACCCAATAACGGAAGATTTGATCCACCCTTTACCCTCTGTGTAACGGACCATATTGTAGAGGTAGTGAGCAATCCAGCAACAAGCGGAGTGATAACTGCCGCTCCTGACGCATATGTGGTAGAATCAACAACAGAAGGGGTTGCACCAGCTGATCCATTAGAGGCAGCAGTAATCTGTCCAGCTGCATTAACCGTTAAATTAGTATTGGTGTATGATCCAGGTGTCACACCTGTAGGAGTAATTGTTGCAGCTGCTGCTCCCGGTCCCGTAGCAGTTACAGCCCCAGTTAAGGAAGTAATTCCTTGTCCTTTCTTAGTAAGAGTCATGTAATAGCTCCTTATTGTGGACTAGAAGCAAAAATTCTGTAAGCAGGAGCTCCAGTAGCGTACTTAACATAGACACCATTCTTATCAATACGAGATACGCCTAGCGTTTCAGTAGGGCGCACAATGCCATGTGTATTTGTACCATCCCAACTGAAGACAACGTTATTACTCCCAGAGGCGTCATCATTACTTATAACGGCTTCATACATAGTCCCACCAAAGTTAAAATATTGATAGCTGGCTGTCAGAGCCGTAATTGTTTGATCAACGTAGAATCCTTGTGCAAATGCCATATCTATATCTCCTTATTATCTTTCATAGCCGCCAAAATTTACAATCCATGTTAAACTTGTAGTAATTCCGGGGGTTGTAACTGCCCTAATTACGACACCTGCCGCTATTGGAATAGGCTCAGAAAAAGTTGAGTCGTGCTGTTGCGGTTGCGGTCCCATAAATCGCCATGTCATATCTTTCGTACCAGACGGCGACTCTAAACTACTCGTACCGAATATAACAGGCGTATTAAAGTTTGTAGGTGCGACTGTTAATGTACAAGTTACATTAAAATATTCTAAATATAATGTTTTACCTGCTGTAACTGTATATGTTAATATCACTTGATCGGCGGTAACAGTTGTCGTCGTTAATGTGCCGGTTTTTAAAACATTAGACCGAATATCAATCGTGGGATTGATAGCGCTAACGCCGTCGGTTATACTAGAAACTACTATGCCCCCGGCGAGATAGTTGGTTTCAAAATCTGTTACGTCAGCCGCCGCTTGAATAAAACAGAAAAATTGATCTGTGTTCCCCAATATGGCTTGGTATTGGTTCGGATTCGGAGCCACAGACGTTTGAAAATAGTATATCTGGGATAAAGGATTAGTTACCTTGAGCGCTTTAAATCTCGCGTAGGTGATATCTATAAACATCTAGTATTCCGCCCAGACAAAACAAATGTCTATAGTTTGATTTGTTGTTACTAAGGGAGTAACGGTGATTAGCATATTCCCTCCGGGAGCTATAATGGGCACGTCCAAAATAGGCGAAGGAGTAAGAGCTGTTTGGTAGCTTCTAAATGCCGTACCATTCGCAGATATGTTTACACCGGGTGAAATAAACCACGTCATTACGCTTGCCGGTTGTGTTCCGCCCATAATAATAGGTTGGATTGTGGCTGCGGTGCCCGGTGTAGTGATTGTAGGATTAAAGTAAAACTTAAACACTTGAACCGCCGCTGAAGTATGATTGATAAAAATACAATCCAATAGGTGCATGTTCTTACCGCTAGTTGCTGGATTCTTAAACACGATAATAGAACTTTCCAGCCCTACCGTGGAAGCTACAAGAGGGTTGGTGAATAGAAGGTAGCATTTCCCCGCATCAGCTAAAGATATCTGTCCGGCTGTAGAACCAACAGGTAATACCGGCATTAAATCACCCCGAGTATAGTAACCACTACGTTTGTAGCACTTCCCAGAACTACTTGGACAAGACGACTTCTAAAATATAAGACAGGAAATAATGACGCACCGGAGGAAAGAATTTTACCGTCGCCGTCTGAGGTCATATGTTGAAGAAGCGTAGTGAAATTCACGTTATCTAAACTTCCTTCTAGAACAATAATCCATGAGGTAGCGGTGGCCCCTGTTCCCTTGACCTGTATCGAAAAAGATTTGACGGGTGTTAAATGAGCGTCTAGAGTTGTACCGTTTGCCGCTACAGTGAAAGTATCGGCTCCGGTTAGGAAAGGCTGCTTAACCCGCAAGTTACCGGTTAGATCCTCGGAAAGGAGAACAAGATTTCCTTCCGTCCATGTAGGATTGGACGCATTAGCAAGCGCGGGTAGCACGCCTTCGTTCGTAGCCCCCGGAACCGCATTATTATTGGTCCTATTCCCCGCGACCGTTACCGTTCCTGTGATTGTTGTGCTTGTAAGACTCACAGGCTGGGTTACACCAGAGCCGTCAACGCGTAACGCCCCCGCCGTGGTCAAAGAAAGGGGATTTGTCTGGGCCGTTACGTAGGTGGGAGCGGCGGTAGTGACGGCTCCCATACTTAAACTGCCTAGTTGTCCCGATGTAGTTGAGCCGATTGCAACGGCATCCGTATCTGCGGGAAAATTATCTACAACCGTATGTAGGCTAGTGCCTGTTGGCTGAACTACAGTAACATTTCCAGTTACAGCAGTTGTCGAACCCGTATCAGTTATGACGTGGCCGATAACGGCAGAACTCGCATCATTAACTACATGAAGATTTGTGCCGGTCGGCTGTACGACTGTAACATTACCTGTTATGGTCGTACTGGCCAATGTGACAGCTGGCGTATTCGTTATAAAAGCGTTGACGCCAGGTACGTTCGCAGCAGCAGGAGCAGTACCATATGATGTAACTGCTGTTGCTCCGAGAGTTACTCCTGCGACCTGTATAAGATTCTCGGCTACCGTTCCTGTCACCACTGTAGTAGAACCTGTGTCTGTGATGACATGGCCTATGACATTGGTTCCAGCGGGTAACGCATTCGTTATAGATGTTACTGCTGTTACTGTACTAACTGTAGTAAGAGTACCACTATCTATTACAGTATGTAAATTTGTGCCTGTTGGCTGAATAACAGTGACATTGCCTGTGACAGTAGTGCTTGCAAGACTTGTAACCCAAGGGGAGGTACCTTGAGTAACCACCGTAGACGGGGCGCTATCCACGACAACATGTAGATTTGTTCCTGTAGGCTGGACAACGGTAAAATTACCCGTTCCAGCATTGGCTGTGACAGTACCCGATACCACCCACGGACTCGTACTTTGCGTTACGGCTACAGTGGCGGGAAAATTAGAAACAGCAACATTAAGATTAGACCCAGTGGGTTGTACAACAGTGACATTTCCCGTGATAGTGGTAGAAGCTAAACTCGTAACCCATGGAGATGTGCCCTGTGTAACGACTGTTGACGGAGCACTATCTACAACAACATGGAGACTAGTTCCTGTTGGTTGAACAACTGTTACATTGCCAGTAATAGTCGTACTCGTCAATGAGACAGGCTGTGTCGTTTGGAAGAAAGTACCAGTAACGGGTACGGTATTCGTCACATCTACATTGAGTGATGTACCAGTTGAGGTAATTGTGTTACCAGAGCCGTCATGGACATTGACATTGGGCGACGTGGTAATAGAGCCACTAACAACCCAAGGTGATGTCCCTTGTAGAGCAGTAACGGTTCCTGACACAGGCTGAGTGGCCTGAAAGAATGCTCCAGTAACTGCCACACTTCCAGTAATCGTGGTAGATGCTAAAGTCACAACTTGGGACGCTGGAAAATTCGTAATGGTGGTACTAGCTAATGATACTGGTTGCGTGGCTTGAAAGAATGTGCCCGTCACAGGAACTGTATTTATTACATCTACGTTCTGCGTAGCCGGGAAGTTGCTAACAGCTATGGTTCCACTAACCGGAACCGGTATAGCACGAAGCTGTGCGTCCGTAAGACCTGGATTAGAAGTAGTAACCGTACCAGTTACCGGAATAGGGCTGGGATTTACAACATCAACGTTGCCCGTTAGAAAATCGCTCATTAGGTTGTTGTTTTAACCATCAGTTTGTACGATGGCGCTCCGTTGATATACTTCAAATAGATTAGAGAGACATTGGTCTTGTCTAAAAGAGTCGATTGATTGGTTTCAATCAGGCCGTGATTGTTGATGCCATCCCAGCTATACATGATATTAAAATTACTATTCAAAGTACGGTTCTGAAGTGTAATATGCTTAGACACCATAGGAAATCTAAAAAGCTGGTAAGAGGCAGTCAAAGGTGTAATAGTGTCATCTACATAGAATCCTTGGAAATCCGGGGATACGGCCCCCGTCATTGTAGGGCTGCTTCCAGGCACATTAGTATCTGCTGTATGTCCACCCGTTATAGCTACGCTGACGTAATCCCCAGCTGACATACCGTCCCCAGATGGCACCGTTGCGGCGATTGCAGCCTTAATCTCCGCATTTGTAGATACACCGCTCTGTATCTGCACATAGATGTTATGGTTTGAGTCAGTGGATACTACTTCCTGACCGGCTATTCCACCTGACGTATAATTAATAATGGGAGTGTATCCCCAACGCAAAGCTGTATAGGTTATAAAATTTAGCGTTGATGACGGAAAAATGTATGTCAATACACCCATATTGCTAGCTCCAAGTTACAAATAGGTTTTTGTCTTGCCCGTTGCTTTATCAAGATCAAATTTAGCTTTGTCTCGTTCTATCCTCTGTACTTCAGTATCTTTCTTATGAATATCGTCAGATATATCGAGGATCTGTTCATCAGTCATCGACTTATCACCCTTTCTGGCTTCAGCTTCTGAGACATAGGTTTTTACTTTGCTTAAAATCGGATCAGCTGTTGAAAATACCGCTGCTGGAATCCTTGAGAGAAAAAAGTTAGGCCATACTTTCTGTACTTTCTGTACGGTCGTTAATCCTTGCTTTAAAAGAATACGTACTACACGATACCAACCACTTTTAATAATGTGTCCTACTTGATCTACGGTCGTAGCGACCGGAACAAAACCTTTATCAACTCCACAAACGGAAATATAACCTTCCACTGGGTCGATGTAATAGACACCAGCGGCGTATTTGCTATTATCAAGACAACATACCTTTAGCTTTGGATTTAGCTGACGCAAACACCTCTCGAAATCTCCCCCATACAGCCCCTCCAAGGATCTTCCCATTAGTCGTTATGTGCATCCTTTCCCACTTCATCTTTTCCTTCTTCTTTGATGCCGTCTTCAGAATGACCTTCCATGTCTTCATCTTTCTCAGTGGCACTCTTGATTTTATGCTTAAGTTCATCCATCCGCATGGTGCTGGCATTTTTCTTGGGTACTGGATTATCCACGGCCTTATCTGAATGGGTAATACTGTGAGCATGAATTTCTACATGGCCGGGTCCAAACTCGTCACTTGCGTGATTAGAATGGACGTGTCCCTCCACAGCTAGTTTTACACGGTCCCCAGGGGCCATGCCATCGGACCCAGGAAGCTGTGAATGATCTAAATGTAGAACAGCAGGTTTCTTGCCTTCGGTAGGACCGATTTTAGTCTCTTCTAGATAGTCTTTCATTATTTATTCTCCGGTTGGTTCTCTGGTTGGTCTTGGTTCTGTTGGAACAGAAAAGAACGAAAGGCATCCATCGGTCCCATTGTTATTGATCTATCTACAGCGTCGGGTTTCACTGCACTGGTGCTTGCAGGAGCCGGTGCTACGGCGTTTTGAACAGCATCAGGAACCACAGTGGCCATACCTGAGACTCCATCTATTCCAGTAACTGTTAAGCTAATACGTTGTCCTGGCTGTGTCCCAGGAGGGAGCAAAGCCAAAGGAATCTTAGCGGTACCAGCATCAGCCTTGTTTGGCTGCTGTTGTTTAAGCATATTAGCCAAACCAGTTAAAGTACCATACCCATTGTCTGTGGGTGGAACGTTGCTATTCGGATCAGCCATTTTAATATGTGTTCAGATTCGGTGCAGCGGGGGGCGGCTGAAACATACCTGGGGTTGAAGACCCAACTACTTTGTTTCTCAACTTGTCCATAGGCATATTAGAAGCGTTTTGCTTCTTAGGTGTACCACTCTGCATAGCAGAATGTTCGTCATCTGAATCACCCTTTGTTTCTACAGTGAGCATCTCACCGCAGGACGGACATTTAAAGGATACGTCTTTTGGTGAGGTATTCATCATTTTTGTTACTCCTGGGTCATCATCCATCATTTGAGTCCACCCGGTCTTCTGAGTGTCCATCAATTACATCTTTTCGCCGTTACCGTAATTCTCAACACCAGAAGGACCATCAATGCCAGTCTCTTCAGAATTCATAGCATCATAGGCAGAGCCCTGATCGAATCCTTTGGAAGACGGACCAACAGCCAATTTACCAGTGCGAAGCGAGAACGCATTTTTCGTAGCACTCGGACTCGTTTCACCAGTGGCGTCTTTCTCATTCATTTTCGGATCACTCATTTTAATCTCCTTTGTATCATGTTCTATTGCAAATTGTGCACGGCATGACTGGCGGTCAGAGGCCGTGTCTAACTTAAAGCTTACCCGTTTGAGGTACCAATGACTTCAACTGCACGATTAGAGTCTAGGATGGGATACACCGCATAGCACTTCCAACCAATCGTTCCGTTGAGGTTTAACGGATCGGCCACGCCTGAATCACCAGGTTGATGTACGATTTTCTGAATCCCCTGGTTGGCCACATCGACCGCACCAAATGATTCTTTCCCGAACACCCAGCTGTGATAAGTCACGGCTGACGCCGCTCCTACACCAGTTGCAATGTTCTGAGATTCCTGGAAGCGGATGTTTGACATCTTTCCAAGTTCACCAGCCAAAGCGCCTTCATGCACTTTGTCGATGCTCACGTACTTATTCAACTCGATCCAGCTGGCAGTGTTACTGTCAGACTGAAGGTCGAATGACGTGTTCGGATGCACCAATCCGTGATAGCAACCATCCTCAAACGGCAGGACAGCCAGTCCGCGTAGGAACGCAGACGCTCGGCGGAAGTCAATCGCCAAAGCAACAACACTGACAGTAATTTCACTGACAGCCGTACCAGTATACTGAATGGTCATATTGCCGGTGAGGGCATTACGACAAATAGTATCCAGGGACAACCCAGCCTGATCAATATGTTATCGTGAGGTTTTTTATCATCACATCAACGTATTACTACGTTGTTCGGAGTACATCTTCAAGCTATTAAGCTTGTTGGGTATTCGTGGGGAGATTATTTCGGTCGAGGTAAGCGAGAAACTTTTTATAAGTTTCATTTTCAACAGAACCCAGAAAATAATTGCAGCCTTTACATAATAGCCCTCTAACGATTCCTGTAATATGGTTGTGGTCTACAGAAAGAGTTAGTTTTAATTCGCTACTATGCCTATCACAGATGGCGCATTTTCCTTGTTGGATTTGATAAAGTCTATCGAAATCAACCACGGTAAAATCCGTTCCATCTGCGTTTCTAATGCCCTGCGTTTTCCAGCTTTTTGTTCGCCAGACAAGCGGATTTTTAGAGTGCCAAGTCTTTTCTAGTTGGTGCTTACATTCCAAGCACTGATTATGAAATGTGTCACGCCCAACCGTAAAAGTATCGTGGCCCCTTTTACAAAACTGCTTATTAGGACAAACTCGCTTCATCTATTCTTCACTCCCTACTCTCTACATTGGCTAAAGCTGTTACACTTTAGCTTAACACGGAATTGGCCATTTGTCAATGGCTATTTTCCGTTTTTACCCAATTTTACTTGACCTATCAGTTAATTTAAGCCAAGAACGTCGTGAATGGCTTCAGTGATGTTGTCATACGCTTCCAGCATAAGTCTGTCGGAGTACGCAACATACGCGCCGTATTGTACGGGCGTAGCCAAGATTTTGGTGGACTGCCAAACTTGACCATTGGGGTTCGTGCCTTCGCCCAGGGGCGTGGTGACCGCAGCCTGATTTACAGGGCGCAGGAATTGGATCTGAGTACCGGTCTGACGAGGAAGCGTTCGCTTCTCCGCGTTTTCCTGGAAGAACAAGGAAAACATAAGACGCGTAAGCAACTTTCTATCATAGAAAATAGCTGACGCATCATTCAAACCAGAAGTACTCGTTAGGTTCGGATTAAGAGCCATAGTAGTAATACCTTCTGTTACACAATATACTTGTGAGCGCAATATCTCAAGCAAGTTGTACAAGTTCCAGAATTATAGCCGTCTAAGCCGCTATCGCATCATTATCTTCCGGGGCTGTCGCTTGTCCAGATTCCTTTGACACATTCCTTATCCTTGTACAACAGGGGGATTTGCTTGTTATCTATCAACGTGTCCCATTTAAGGGGGTTGATTGGTAACTTTATATGGGTGCTCGCCGTGGATTCGAACCACGCCCTCAAGCTTATGAGACTTGAATGATCGCCAGATCACTTGCGTGCAAAATTATTCTTACTGATCCGCCCGTTGGGCAATTAGCCAATCTCGTTGTTCCCCAAGGCTCATCTTCTTGAAGGCTGAGAGATGATCAGTTGGGACACGACTAGCTCCTTTACCGGCACTAGCCACCGTACTGCCAGCTGCTTCACGTCTAAGAGCATCCTGTGCTTCTTTAGCAGCGTTATCTCTAGCCGCAGCCGTAATAGATTCACGTTCTTTGCTTACCATGTCGCTTACCATCGCTTTCATTTCAGCTTCTGTAAAGGTTTTTTCTGTAACTACAGGGGCCGCTGCTTCAGGATTCTCTTGCAATGCAATAGAATAGAGATGATCAAGCACTTCACTGGCTGGTTTTGTGAAGTCCACTCTGGGATCACCCTGCCCTGTAGGGCCTACAGCAATCTTAATAATCGCGGGATAAAGTCGTTTCCAATCTGGATAATTGACCGTATCTTGTTCACGCCGCATACGTTCAACGATAGTATCTTTCTCTTTAGCTTGTGACGTTAATTGATTCAGCTGTTCTTGATACTCTGATGTAAGCGCTTGACGTTCACTTTCAATAAACTTTTCTAGATTCTCTGGATTCTTAGCAAGCTCTTTGTAATCCACCGGCTTCTTAGACAGACTCGCTAGAAGTTTATAAGTCTTTTCCTGAGCTTCTTTAATAAGCTCCATTTCTTTTTTAAGCTTACTATTCTCTTGTGCAGCGCGTGTGTTCCACTTTCGCATCTCATCAGGATCATTAGCGTCTTTCTTGTCCTTGGCTGGCTTCTTGGCCACAGCTTCGGGGGCTTTCTTATCTGCTTCAACTTTCTCAGCCGCTGCTTTGCCTGTGTCAGCTTTGGAAGTATCAGCTTCAGGATCTTTTTCTTCTATCTTCTTCTCAGGTGCTGTCGCTTTTGCTTCTTCCAGTTTCTCAAGAGCTTCGGCCCTAGCACTGATACCTGCGTTACTCACATTTGATTCGCTGCTATGATTCGTTTCCATTTAAGTCTCCTTGGTCGTTGTCCCAGTTACGGGGCGAGGGATTCTTCTCCTCACTCTAGTCCTAAAGCTTTTTTCTCATCACTGATGGCTTTGTAATGTTCAGCAATACCTTTAGCTGCTATTTGTCCTGCCAAGCTCTGAGCGTTGATCCAGTTACGGAGTTTAACAACTCCTTGCACTTGAAATATCAACTTACGATGATCACCATCTGGGTCATTGAAAATATTGTTGTTAGCCTCTTTAATAAAATTGTCAATATATATTTCCACAGCTTTCCAAGCAGGATGGCGTTTTAAGTCCTCAAACAATGCCCCTGCATGGGCCTGACGTTCAAAGCTGTCTAATTGCAGTAAAGTTTTAGTTTCCTCTTCAGTGTTAAACTCGTCCTTGGCCATTTCAGCGAAATCCATTGAGTCCTCCGAAGCGCATCCTCATGCGCCTTATTCGTTTAATCTGTAAGACCTTTAACAATACCCTCATGCGCTGCTTTCTTCTTACTAGCTTTATACTTTGGTAACTTCTTACCTTTAGGTGTAGCTGCCTCGAATTCTTTAGCAATGTCAGGATGTTGGGAATACATGAAGGCACGTTGCTTCTGGCTAACAAAAGGCATCTTAATGCACCCCCACTAGGCCACCTGGCATTGTAGGACCGCCAGGAAGGTTCGTATGACCAACTGGACTTGTCATCTGTGGAACAATACTGTTAGCGGCAGGAGCTGTAGGACTTCCACCATTACCACCCGCTAGATGCTGGGCGAGAATGGCCTTACCTGCCGCTGCTGTAGCCGCTGGTGGCGCTCCCGGAGGAGGTACCCCAGCCGGAGGTGCTGGTAATACACCGGGTGCAGCCCCACCTGGACCGGGAGGGGGTGTTGCACCTGCTCCTGCTGCTGGTTGAGCATTCAAGCCAGCTGCACGAATATCCTTAGAATCAAACCCCATTAACTCCCATATCTGCTTCAATATGGTATCAATGGAGTTTGGATCGAGCTGCTGTTGAGCCAATGTGAAGAAAGTGGACATCTGATTCACCTTCTGATCCCTATTGACCATCTCACTAAGCACCGTCATCTTGAAATTGATACCCGCTGCGGTACGTATCATGGCCGGAGATACAATATCCGGCTCCGGGAAGATGTGGCCGTAGAAGGCACGTATCACTGCTGAGTTGGTGAGGTATTGCAAGTCAAGCATGTAGAAGAGTTGTAACACCTTCTTGATGCCTTTTGTTTCAATGGCTTTAGCAGCCGTAGCGAACTTTTCCAAAGCCTGACTTACGGCGACCTTAGCAACACCAACACCGACAGCCCCTTTATTAGCTTGCATGTCGTCAATATTCCCTGTGAGGGAAGCAGGGACGGTGGCATTAAACATATCCTGCTGAATCATCTGGGCATCTTGGTAGGCGGAGGAAGTGACATCTTTACGTTCCAGTCCTTGAACGTTTTCCATGGCGTCTACTAAGACAACGCCGCTGGGCGTGGCTGTCAGCTTGTCAATATCTACACTGGTATCTGTAGCGAGCACTTTGTACATCTGATTTATTAAAAGATTCACATTATCAAGGCGCTGTCTGCGTACTAAATTCGTTTCATTCTGTAGGGAGAGCACCGGCTCAACGAGCCCAATGCCGTACCATTCCAAAGGCACTTTGCAGAAGTTAACCTTGACTAATGGAACTTCTTGATGATCAAAAGGATTAGGTACGGCCCGAACCACAATCTGCCTATTCGCAATAACAATTTGACAAGGTTCTTCACGACCATCACCATCCAAGTCCCAATGACCCCACACTTCGAATAACTCAATATCTTTAGACTGCGTTGTAGAAATTTCACCACGGGCTGTCTTTCTCCATTGGCGCGTTTCCTGATATTTCATGGAAGTGCCAGTAGCAAGAGCCATATCCTTGTTGCCGAAGTATGGCTGAGGAGAGTCACAAATACGGGAGAACTCCTTCCGGTCCATGAACTTACGGATGAAAACATACTGGTTGTCACATACATCAGCTTTATCCTGCTGAGGATAGACATCCAGAACATCGAGTACACTCAACTTAGGGCGACGTCCGGCAATCTCATAACGCTTGGTTGTTACGTAGGTGGTCTTGGTTTGGTTAATCCCCTGGTCATCGACATACTGCATCGTCTTGGGAACACGGCTAACGCGCCATTGCCATTCCACTTCCCAATCCACCCAGAAGTAGGAAGTACCATACAACAGCAATTGCTTCAAAAAGGTTTCGTATTTATCCTGGAATTCATTCTTATCAAACTGGTCAGAGAGTAGTCGTTCAATATTCTTGGCTACATCTTCTTCATTGATATCATTAGGCACAACATCAAACATATTCTCATTGCTATTCGTGAAGCTGATGAGCTTCGGCGTAGCCACTTCAATAATCTGGAATATCAAAGGGATAAAGACTTTGCTGCGCGTAGGCGTTCTCGTTGTCACGTTGCCATTCATGTAAGCAACGTATATCTGCCACCAGAGAATTTCGTAAGCCTTACGCCAGTTCTCACGGATAGTAAGCTCACCCATGAGCTGAGATACAATCTCTTTCTGCATTCCCAAGCTATAGCCGCTAGAACTGTCTCCATCAGGATTAACCTTCCCTTCAGGTGTCAATATCTGAATAGGGCTGTCATCCTGCATTTGATCGATCTGCTCTGACCCCTCGGTGTCTTCGAGCAATTGCATTTGATCTTTATCTTCGGACAAATCCATTAATCATCTCCTGAGATGTCTGTGAACGACTCGTATGGAAGTAGGTCGTTCGTATAGAATTTTTTGTTACGTTTTGATTTTGGCTTCTTGTATAGGTCTAAGGGATCAAAGTCTGTGTTACCCGTTCTTTTTCTTGATACACCACCCACCCGAATGAGGTCATAGATACCTGCCAAGTTTTTAGAAAAACCGTACCGTATAGAGTCAGGGCTGTGACTATTATCATGAGCAGGTTTAGTAGACCCAGGCGCATAACAATATCCCTCCATTTCACGAATGGCGTCTTCACAACTATCGAAGAACACAAGACGGTTTTCTTTCAACAACTTTGTTACGCGTTGTATACCTACGTCTACAGAGTTGTCAGCTTGCTCAAAACGAAGCTTACACACAGATCTTGTTTCGTTCATAACGGCGACAGCTGCTGGGTCCCAAAGGGTGTAGGTAAAATTATTGTGGCTAATGTATTTACCTATTACTTCAGAGAGCTGACGGTTCTTATAGAACTGAGTAAATAGATAGAATTTTTTGCTCTCAGGGTCAAATGTGATCCCTAGAATTGAAGTGGGGTCTGACCAACCATAATCCAATCCAGCCCATCTTGGCCAATGTGAAGGTATTTCAAAAGCATCACAAACATGATCGTGACGGTTGAACTCAGGGTAAATCAAACCTTCGATTTGAACAAAGCGCCCTTCAAAGTCTCTTTGAAATATGCTTTCGTTCATCGTGGCTTTAGCGCGGTCATACACAGCCTTATCAATGTAAGGATTGTCGGCCATTGAGAAATTGATGTAGAACAGCCATGGCAAGAACTTTCGCTGCTCTATCAAGCGAATGTTCATCCACGACGCGGGACTACCGTACGGCGTCGTGGTCATTAAGAGACGACCCTTCGGCTCACCAGCCTTCTGTACTAAGCGCTGACATACCTTGTCATATGTGGTTTCATTGCAAAGTGCAGCCTCATCCATCCAAGCACGGCGGGCCGTGAGGCCCTCGACGGCATCCGGCTTGTCCGCAGAGCGTATCCACACTACTCCGCCATTAGCCAACTGAATAATGCTATCCTGCTTCTTATATTCACCCATTCCACGAGGCCAGTATCCGAAGAGGGTACGTAGCGTGGATTGATTTAGAATACGATATGTAGGACCTAGCACTAAGTAGTCAGCTTTGATACCAGCCTTCATGTCATTGGCTATCTCACGAATAAGCCAGATAGCACCAACAGAAGTCTTTCCTGATCTATGCCCAGCCACTAATAAAAGTTGTTCTGCTTCTGAATCGAGCACCTTCTGTTGTAGCTCGTGAGGGGTGAAGACGGTTTGTCTCTGCTCCGCCCCCTCTGCCATTTAGTTTGGCTCCTTGTTCTCCCCAAGCATATTCTTTGGAGCTGATATAGTCATTGCATAGAGTTGATTAATCTTCTCATCTAATGCTCTGGTGTTATGATCAATTCTCTCTACATGGTCTTTTATGGCATAGCACAGCTCAATAATCGCTTGTTCCAGTCCAGCAATACGCATCTCTAGCTCAGCCATTTTAATAGCTGAGATTTGCTGTTCAACGGTAGTCAGCTGTGCTTTAGGCTTGGAGGGCCACATTTAATTCTCCTTTAAATTGTGCCTAGGATGTTCCGCTACGCAGAACAGAGCCTAGGACTTGATGAGAATTTTTACGCAACAACAGCCCAAGCTTGTGCGAGGACATCCCACACAAACATCTGTCCATGACCGGGAGTGAT
>QGNH01000043.1_pt3 | contig 20459 bp, 24 predicted proteins | sample 1735481 | NCBI WGS metagenome assembly QGNH01 (sample SAMN09239004, study PRJNA386568) | Viral metagenome, whole genome shotgun sequencing project.
CTGCTCGATCTTGCGCTCTTCGCCGCGTTCGTAATTCGCGACACCGCTCTCAATCCCTTGAAGGAGCAGCGAGCCCGCGTTACCGAAGTTTGGCATTAGATGATCCCTCCCTAATTAGTGTTTGAGAACCACGCCGCCGATGCTAGCGGCTCCGCCAAGGATTCCGCCAATCAGGTTCATGAACGAACCTTCATCCTCCTGGCTTATCTGACTTTGCGTAGCGTAGAGTTGGTTTACCGTTTGCTGCTCCGTCCCCAGTCCCGCCGCGCCCGCCTCTTGCTGAGACATCCCTACCTGCGTTTCCTGGAGCCCGAGAGTCTGCTGCTGCTGAATAAGGCTGGTATACGCCGAGGTTTTCTGCTGCTCATAGTACGAGTTGGAGATCGCTACAGCGTCCGCCGATGCGGATGGATCCGTAATCCCTCGGGCCGCATAACTGGCCTGAATGCCGGCAGTTGCCGACTGCTGCGCCTGAGTGATCTGCGCCGTCGTAACATTCAACTGCTGTTGCATTGCCGGGGTAAGTTGCCCCGACGCCGCTGAGTTGATCATTTGCTGTCCAGTGTTGTATGCCGTCTGCCCCTGGTTGCCGATGTTCTGGTAGGCATTGCTGGTCGCCTGTTGTAGAGCCGTCGACGATTTTATAGGCGAGCTTGTGCCCCAGCCCATGTAGGATGACAAAGGGTTGTTCGAGTTAATCACCGGATTCTTAGCGGAAAGCGCCTGATTCGTTTGAGCTGCCGTCGCCTGCGGAACCTGCACCGTATTTGCTGCTGTAGACGTCTGTAACGCCATGACACACCCCCCTTACGCGGGAACGAGCTGAACTCCTACCCACAACGATTCGTCGGTATATAGATCGGCCGAAATGCTTATCTTCTGCCCCGAGCTTACCGTGACCGACGATGGGTTGATATAGCCTTCGTATTCGGCCCCTGGCACAAATACTGTACAAAGCGTCGAGCCGATGTACTCACCTGTTCCGTCATAGCCCGTCACCTCTACATTTGTGCCAAAGGAACTACCGCTGAGTCGGACGTTGACACGGACGATGTTGTACGTTACCGAGCTAACGCCGTCATCGCCATACGGCACAACTAGTTCCTGGCCAGTTCCCGAGAACTGCAAGGTACAGCCCGCGCTTCCTGGCGGACCGGTAGGACCGGCAGGACCGGGCGCCCCGCTCGCCCCGCTACCTACAAACCACTGCGTGCCGTCAGTTGTCAGGATGGTTACGGTTGGCGACTGATCGCTCATCGTGAATACCAGTCTTTCTGCGGCAAGATAGCGCCGTGTTCGAGCACAAACTGAAAGTATGCCTCATACCTCGGGGCTATCTCGTCGCAGGAATATAGCAGCCCCCAGGCACGGCAAACCTTCGGGTCGATAGCGTTGATGTTCTCAACCGCTGTACAGAATTCGTCAAACGAGCGGCAGCGATACCCCGTATGGCCGTGGCGCACGTTCTCAGTAAAGCCACCCCAATCGGGACAGATTACCGGCGTGCCGCTCAGCGCCGCCTCAACGACAACACCGCCAAATGGCTCTACATACTGCGTCGGAGCAAGGAGCGCCTTCGCGCCAGACATTAGACTGCGACGTTTATCGACATCGGCGTAGCCGACGAACTCCGCTCCGCGCAGATCCAGACCGTCAGGCGTTCCTTGGCCCGCAACCACCAACTGAGTGCCCGTCGCCGCCGCAATCTCTGCCGCGAGACGGACGCCCTTAGACTCGATAATGCGACCAAGATAGAGGACATAATTCTCCTTGCGCTCCTTGTACTCGAAATCGGCCGGGGCAAAAAAGTTGGGAATAACGGTGTCGTACCAGTTCCCCATGTCATTCTGTTCCCGGGTTCCGTCCTTCAGCAGCCGCCCGAGCCCGTACACAAAATGACGCCAAGCCTCACTCTCGAAGACTCGGAACCGGGACCACGTGTCCTTATAGCCTATACCGCTTTCCACGGGGACGACGTAGGAATGCAAGTAATCGGCTATCGGTTTATGCCCCCAACCCCAGGCGCATAACAGAAACTCTCCGTCGGACTTCACCCGGCGCATGATCTCTTCTGCGGCGATAAGGTTAAAGCACCGGGTATATGCGTCTGACGTGTCATACCGGAACTGGTTCGTCCTATCCTGGTTTTCAGGATAGTTCTCCTTCTGGCTCTTCTCCTCCATTATGACGACGTTCTCTGTGCACGTTGGATTGGAACCTTCGACGCCATAATGGTACACTATATGCCCGAGCTTATGGAGCATCGCGCAGAGTTTGTAGACCTTCTGCGTGTAGGCGCAGGATAGCCAGTCTTTGTTCGTCTGCGTATGCGCAAGCCCCGGTATGTGGAATATCACGTCAAACTCCTGTTACTCACATATGTGAGTAACTATGCTCCTGTCGTACCTACTCCGTCGCGGACGATATCGCCGTAAATCATTGTCTTTGCCCTTCTCTATGCTTATCGAACCACGCGGCGGTACGCTCGAAATCAGCTTTGTAGTCCGGCCAAGCATGATTGTATCCGCGCCGGGTAACGAGCTGGTTTTCCACATGTATCTCTGATGGTTGTGTCGGCACGTTAGCCACGTTAGACCTCACTCATCCCAACATTATAATTGCCAACGTTCTCGAATAGGAAAGCCCCCGGCATCATCTGAGATGAACTGGAACTTGTTCCTATGGCGGCATAAATATTTGAACCTATCGGTGAAATCGTTGAGTCAACGACCGAAATGATCACAGCGCCGTTAAGGAACACTGAGATTGTCGTGCTATCACACTTCAATCCGATAACGTCCCCCGTTACTGCCGTGTGAGAATACAGCGAGCCTAACTGCACGAGACCTCCTGCGCTGTACACTACCAACTGAATACCTGTAGCAGTATATTGGCAGAAGTAGCAGTATGCAGTAGATGTCGCCAAGCGGTTATAAAGAATCACCGTACCTGCCGCACTTCCTACATAGATCTTCGCTTGAACCAAACTCGCCAGGACACTAGTGTTCACATTCCAGTAAGCCGCCGCGATTATTCCTGGTGTGTTTGAGTAGACGTACCCCGAACCGTTCTGTTTTAGAAGCGCCGAGCTAAGCACGCTCAGAGCTGTCCAACTTGACGAAAGAGCCGCCCCGGACGCCCCGGTAAAGTTATCGGTCTCGACCTGTGTAGGGACGCCTGAGTAAAGATAAAGGTTGCCGGAGTCAGAGCGAAACCATTCAGCGCCCACCGCCGGGTTGGCCGGATTTGCGCCCGTCACCGTAACGGTAGAGGTAACGCCTGTAGCACCTTGTGGCCCCGTTGCGCCGGTTGCCCCGGTGGGACCTGTAGCGCCCGTAGTCCCTATTCCTGTCGGGCCGGTTGGTCCGGTGGGACCTGTAGCGCCCGTAGTCCCTATTCCTGTCGGGCCGGTTGGTCCGGTGGGGCCTGTAGCGCCCGTAGTCCCTATTCCTGTCGGCCCTGTAGCTCCGGTTGCACCAACACTGCCAGCGCCGCCAGGACCCGTCGCACCTACCGGACCGCTCGCGCCCGTAGCGCCCGTAGGACCCGTAGCGCCCGCAGGACCGCTCGCGCCGCCGCTTGTCGCCGGGAGCGTAAAAGATGTTGCGCCGCCCACGTTCGCGCCGCCTTGCGCCTGAAGTGTTACCGGAACGCCCTTGTTGTTGACGATGACCATCTGCTTCGCTACGCTACCGCTCGAAGCGATGGCGCTCGGTGTCACGCAATCCGAAGGATGCGGAAGCGTAATCACAGCCGAGGATGCGGCCCCGTCTATGATCACCGTGCTATCATTCGGGGTGAGAGATGCATTGGACTTGACCGTGCGAACCGGGAAGTTAGTGTTCGTTACAGCGCCAACGTCCGTTTCGATCTTCTTAGACGCAGTCCGAGGATCGCCTTGATAATTCGGTTTTGTACTCATTAGCCACCCTCGACTTCCTGATCCTCCTCATAATACATGGCAACGTCCGTCAGATACAGGTTCGTGCCCGACAGGTTGAACGTGACGTCGAAAAGGAAGCCCTTACAGTCAACAGGCGGGCTCCAATCTAACAGACACCCCGGCAAGTAACCGCTGACGCCCGGCACATTTGCCAAGATCTGGACGATACCTCCAGCCGGCTCGAATGTAACCCCTCCATCCTGTGTGACAATAACGCTCCCCGTCGCGGAGTCCAATGTGCCAGAGCCGAAAATCCTTATGCGCTTTAGGCGCTTCTGGTACGCTCTATCGCCCATCTGAGGCGTCTGGTAGACACAGGAGACCACGGTGGCGTTCGGATAGTAGGTGCAGAGGGAACTGATGATATACTCGGTTCCGCTACCGTTCGCAAGGAACTGCCAGTTTGTATCGCCTTCGACAGAAAAAAGCGCTGTCGCCGTAACAGCCGTCCCGCTGGCAATCGTAGTCCATGTGTTCCATGACAGGTCCAACCGATACGTCGTTGCCCCTACGGCCAGGTAGTAGGCATTCTCATAGAACCAGCCTATCGAAGACTCCAGACTTGCCCGCGTTTGTACGAGCAGCGAAGCCTCGATTTCCTTGCTCACTTTCGTCGGCATAAAGCCGCCCGAATAGGTGAGCAGGTATACTCCGTCGTCTGCAAGGTAAAACACCTGGCCGTTACAGTTCACGGCGGAGTCCTTTGCGATGCAACCGGTGAAGGCGAGCGGCCCCATGATGTTGAAGTTGCTCACGTCCGATCCCGTCATACAATAAATGTCTTGACGGCGCAGAAGGAGCAAGGTGTCCGCGTAGTTCACGAGCGCCATAATCGGGTTGCCGCTCTCCAATCCGACCGTTAGGCGAGCCCCGTCAGTAGCAACAACGGGGAGTGTCGCGAACTGCGTATTGCTCCCCGTGTTACTCACCTGGAGACCGCCGATGTTCATCAAATCATCAAGGATCACCTGGTCATAGAACGTGAGACCCATAGATGCGGGGTTCGGCATGTCGTTCTGCCCTAAATGTGGCGCCGCGGTTGCGGCTGTAACTGTTGTGTCGGGTAGGCTGTCCTGAAAAGAGATGGTCCAGGGCCCGCTCTCGCTTGAGACGGGGATGTTCGCCACAAGGTACCACGGACCACCAAACTCACTCCAAAGCGTCGAGTCCGTTGTGCTCGAAGTGGAAACGTAGACGTTGATAGACTGGACGTTATAGAGCGCGCTATTCGCGGTAAGAGTCACAACACCATTGATCTCTAGCCCCGTCGTGTTGACATATCCAACCGTTGGAATCAGGTTTGGAGCCTGCTCTGTCGGGGCGTAGGCAACGTTGCTTTCCCGGCCAAACTCGTCAACGAGCGTGAACACATATTGGAAATACGTAGGGGCGGCCAGCACAGTCTTTCCGATGGCCGCCCCCCCGGCCACACTAAAAGAACCGGCACACGAAAACGCTGCTGCCCAGGGAACAGATGACGCAGGGTTCGGAATCGCTTCTATCTGAGCATCCGTCATTGCGTCAGTGAAGCCGGTTAGGAACCAATTATAGACTGTCGTTCCACTTATGTCCGTCATGGTCGGCGCGAGCGAACTGTTGTCATTGAAAGTGGCAAACCTATAGAACACAGAAGTAGACGGAAATGTCGTAGAGGAGGGCGTTACCCACACCGAGAAGCCGGTGATGGGATTTAATATGGGGCTCCAGTCTGCCCCAACGACCGCTTCAACGATAATGTAAGGACACGTGACAGTGTCGGACGCTTCAGTCCAAGACGCGATCATCGAGTTGGACCATATCCAGAAGAGTTCTATTCCGTTCGACTCAGCAAGTACTATGTACCGACAGTAATTTGTTCCCGAACCCGAATAGGTCTTACCTGTGTTCACCGAGGGTGTCACAGCCCTAAAACTCCATTCAGTCGCCACGGGCGTACCCATGCCAAGAGCGTAAGCGAGGTTCGAGTTCCCGGTGTACCTCATGTTCGCAGAACCATCATCGGCGAGCATGATTTCTTCCAAATCGGACTGGAACATACGTACGCGTACGCCAGGGGTCCAGTATTGCTTCGTCGTAGGCGGCCCAGGCGGCTTAGGGATGTAGGGCGGCGTGTGCGTGGTGTCTACAGCCCATGCGTTCAAATCCCCGCCCGAGACGATAAGGCATTGATTTAGCGCTGCATTGTTCTGCGCGTACCAGTTCCCCAGCCCCGTGACCGGAGAAGGGAACGGGGGCACAGAGGGGCCGAGCAACACCTGATTACGCAAGAAGCCTTGCCGGTCCGGCAACAAATTGACGACCTGCTGCGCCCGGCCCGGTGCAAGGTGGGCTGGATCGGAGGTAACATCTACTCCCTGCGCCGCAGGAAGTAGCCACACCTTTTGTTTCGATCCGCTGGCCATGTTTTTATGCCCTTAGGTCGATAGCCTGCCCGCCCGTCACAGTAAGAGCCCCGGAAGGAGCGTTCTTAAGAGCATTGACAGTATACGTCGCCGAATCTCCGCTCCCCGATATCATGTCGTACAGGTCTGCGAGAACAGATTCGTCATTCGGAATAAGCGAGACGTCGCCGGCCGAGTTCGTAAGAATGGGGTCCGTCGGGTTTTTAAGAACCTGCGCCGACGGGCTCATACCCGTTGCATAGGAGCCCACCTGGACCACACCGTTAGCAAAGCTCCACTGCGTCTGCTGTATCTCCATGACCAGAGGCGCCATGTTCGCCGCACCTTGCAGATAGAGGATGGTCGTGACCCCGGAAGCGATACAGGCGTTCGGAAGACAGAGCCAGTAAAGCCCCGGCATGTTCGTCGAATCAACCTCAAGAAATCCGCCCGATACCCACGTCCCGAGCGTTGCCGTCGCGAGAGTAACCGCGGTGTCTGACGTATCTCCCGTTCGGACGTAGTAACAGGTAAGCCCGGAGGTGTTATACGCGAGCCCCGTCAAACCTGAGCCGTTCGCGACGGCGGAGTTCTGAATGAAAACGAAAACCGATTGGCCGGTTGCGCCCTGCTCCAGAATGATCTTCACGATACCCTCCTACCCATCACACCCGCCCATCATCCCCGCATTACCTATTGGCGTCCCGAGCGACCCATGCGGGCTCAGGCGGAAGAAACCCCCGCCGCTATAGGTCAGCGTTAGGTAAAACGACGTTATGTTCAGCGGGAGGTCAGAGGAGTACCCCGTCAATGTAAGAGCCAGCGTACTCCCATTAAGCGCTTGTATGGCTGCCAAATTTGTTCCCGTTGCCTCCATCGACTGTACATTATCCTGCGCATGATCCCAAACAATCGATCCTCCTGAGAACTGCCATTGGCTTCGGTCCAGCCTCTCCGCTGTAGTCTGGACGATCGTCCATTGCGCTGCCGTAATGCTCCCGAGAGGAAGGATGAAGTCAAAGACAACCGGGGTTATCGTTGTAACGTCTGCGGTCGCTGGCGAGCTGTAGACTGTCGAACTAGACATAGTCTCCCCTTAAAACTCGCAGACGAAATAGAGCCTGTCGCCGGCATTCTCCAGGTTGATCCAGACGTTCGAGAACCCCCCAATGCTTGAGGAAATGTTTGACGAGGCTGGAAGGTTAAGAACGCCTTGGGGCGGCGGATTGGCGTTCGACGAGGGGATTTCGGTCTGGTTGAACGCTATCTGCGCGCCGCTCGTCGCGCCGCCAATACTCCCATTATCGCCGCTGATGTTGACCGACTGGTACCAAAGCCCGGCGTCGCGCTGAAGCACTGAGCCGCCCGAGTTCTCATAGAACGTGCCGAACGGTTTATGCCCTGCGGCAATCAAGTTCGCCATCGACGTGTAGCAACTGCCGTCCGTGGCGACGATATACCAACCTGTATTTCCCGGGACGGCGCAACAGGTTATGCTATTAGGAGCCCACCTTGATATCAATCCCATCTTGCCCTCCTAGATGTAAATGAGCGTCGAAGCCAGCGTATCCGCCACACTTGCTGCGAGCGTTGCCCCGTGCGTCGTGCTTATCGGTCCTACAGTCGCCACATACCACGGCGCGCCCGTCATAACGATCGTGTTCCCCGTCGTGCTGTCCGTCCATGTATAGGTCGTGCTCTCGGTAGCCGGGACAAAAATCATGAACGTCGTACCCGCGAGGGGAATGGTATTTAGCGGAGTAGTAGAAACGATTGGCGTTACCTGCTGGTATTGCGCATTGGCGAGGTCCTGCACAAAGCCTGTTCCTCCGGGCCCGAGTGCCTGCGTCCCGCCCGCCGTCTCCACCAGACCCTGTAAGGTTATTTGCGCTGTCTCACTCATGTTAGCCTAACTCTTGTTTGAGCGCAGACCCGGCCCGCGCCTGTAGCTGCGATATCCGAACGAGAACGTCTGCGGCTTATTGACCCCCATCTTCCACGTCATCAATTCGTCTAAGCCCTGCTGGTAAAAAAGCGGGGCTATCGCCTGAAGGCGCGCCTGCGCCTCTGAATCTTGCGTGCAGGTCTCCAGCCACTTGACGGCCGCGCCGCGCCACACAATGTCTTGGTAGGATTCAGGTAACTGCTGGATGTAATCGCTATCGGAGATGGGCGGCAGAACCCCCATTCCCGCGTACAAATTCAACGTACCTGCAGACGCAGGAGCCGGGCTCAGAAACAACGTATAGGCCCGAACCCAGAACCGCTGAGGCACAGCCGGCCCCATGTTGTCATACTGGTACCCAGACTTATCCATATCGTCGGAGGTCCAGGCCTCAAGCACCTGCACATCGCCGACACCTCCGTTCCACGCCGCGCGCCTCACATCATTTATCAGGTTGCTCGACGCCGACAAGATGTTCTGTAACGGGATAGACGTCGGGCCTAACGTCGTCTGCGCCGCCACAGGATATTGAATGGACGTCGTTTCGGCAAAGCCGATGCGCCGGTTTACCTGCTCGATCGATGTCCAAATGCACTGGTTCAGGATTGCGTTCGTCGGGTCAGGACGGTTAGCGGGCGCATCCCCGGCATTACCCGTTCCGGTATCGATCGGCGGAGTAATACCGATCTCACGCCTGATGAAGTCACGAGCCTGTGCGCGGTTAAGCAGAGGCAAGGGTCAGTCCTTTCGATGATTGTAATCATATGAGCGAAATCGCGGGTCACATGTCTGGCCGTATTCATCCGTAGTCAGGTTGTCCGTGTATGTCTCGGCAAGGGTCCAGGGGTCAGTAGTTCTCAACCCCCGGAATACCTTCCCGAAAAGCGGTCTTCCCTGACGATAGATTATTGGCTTTTTATCTACCATTTTTCACCTCAGATCGGCCAGTACAGAACGTAGAGAGTCCCGACCAGGCCCGCAGTAGACGCCGAGCCCGTAACAGTAATAGCCTCGCTAGCCGTCTCGGTGAGCCCCACGATACTCGAAATAAAGACGCCAGGCGCCGTATGAACGTCCTGCGCCGAGAAGAGGTTGCTTGCGCTCGTCGTCGTGTTAGCAGCAACACCAGCACTCAACGAAGCCGCACCGGTTGACGCAGTCGTGATGTTCATCCACGCCAGGACGGCAAACAGGCTGCCCCCGATTACATTTGACTCAGCGCCGACTGCCCCGCCTGTTGTGGCCGCCGTGCCAACAAGCGGTATCACGACCACTTCAGGCAAACGTCGCCCCGAAACAACGCCTGCCCCTTGATGAAGCATGTTCAACTCGGCGGCTGTCGCCGTCATTTCAACTCCCTCTTGGTAGAGGTTCCCCGAAGCGTCAGCAACAACGGTTGGAGACGTTTCCGGTCCGACACCAAGACCGCCGGCAGCTAAGAACTGACTCGCGGTACTCGATTGGGTAGCCATCTTCAGCCCTCCTTCCTAAGAGCCGCTTCTACCGCCGCCTCGACTTTTTCGAGAATCGTAGGAGCAGCGATCTCTACAGCCTGCTCAACCGCGGTCGTCGCCACCTGAGAACCCACCTCAATAGAGGTAGCTTCTGTTGCCGGCAAGGCATTTGAGAGATAGTTGGTAAGCGCCTTGTGTACGCCGACAAGGCGGTTTGCAATGATGCTTCCGCCTGTCGCGATCGCCGCGCCGGCAAGCGTTCCGATTTCAGCACGCAAGGCGGCGAGCGCATCCGCAATTTCCGGCTGTGTTATCGTCGAAGCATCCGCCTCTAACTGATCCATGTTCCACATGTTGCCCCCTTACATTCCTCTGGAGCCGTAACAGGAACGCCAGTCCGACGCGCCGATCGCCGTCCGCATGGTCACATTGATTATCTGGGCAAGCACGTTCTGGTCCCAGTAGACGAAAGACCGCGGGGGCTGGCGCCAGAAGAAGTGTAGATGGTGCTCGTGTCCAACGAAGAACCACGAGTTGTTTCCGCCGGTCGCGCCGCCTGTGGCGCCGCCGTAGGCCCAGTACGGCCAGTAGATAGGCGTGACATTGTCCTCGCTGTTGAAGTTATAGTTGAAGTCGGCCGTGTTGGGGTACATCGGCGCCCGAAGTACCTGCGGCACGATATACTGCCACGCCGGATTAAAAATCCCATACCGTGGACGGTCGTTGATATAGGTCAGGTTGTCCGGCCTGAGCTGCGTTCTCAAATTCGTCGCGCAGGCCTGATAGCTTGTCACGGAGAAATCAACGTCGGTCGAGGGACGGTTCGCGTACGTGACCCCCAACTGTGAAGATGAAACCGGGTGTGCTGTGTTGAACAGGCTCACATTGTCCGGCATCGTCGAAACAGCGCCCGAAGCGAATCCCTCTATGCCGAAGAACTGAGCGACATAGTATTCGACCGCCGTGCGGTACGCGACACCCATAAAGCCCGATTTCATTGCCAGCGCCCGGTGGATCACCCCGTACAGGTCGTCCTCTTCGTCCTCATAAGGGATCTGATCTCCCAGCCCCCAGCCCTGGACTATATACTGCTTGCTGAAGCTCGCGGCGAACTGCCCGGATTCTACGGGCGTTCCGGGATAACGCGGCGTCATCGGAAGCCCGTATCCGCTCCACCCCTGGTGCCAGATATATCGCGAGGACGTGTCTTCCACGTGCATGAACAGACGGTATACGGGGTCATATTCCGCCAACGTCCGCAGTATGTTCTCGTCGATGCCTCTCTGATAAATAGGGGCCAGACCACTTGAAGCCATTTTGACAACCTCCTTTTAAAAGGGTCTTTAGTACCCGCTCACGTTATAGGCTACGCCGTTCGCAGCCTGGGAGAAAGACGGCGTGAACTCGAAGAACATCTCCGGCGTCGGCGTCAGCGGCGAAGTGGAACCCGTCCACCCCTTGCCTGCGCCGACCGTCGCGGCGTACAGCGGGTCATTGGTGTTCCATCCTAGGAAGTGAGCGATCTGTAACCCTGGCGTTGCCTGAATGTCTAGGAAGTAATACATCTGGCCCAACGGAAGGCCGTTCGTGCCAGTCCCGAGCAGGAGAGTAATGCCGCCTAGTTGCCCGCCTGCCAGAGCTTCAAGCGTGGCGAATGAACGCGTCGTACCACCGTAGAAGCGCGCAGCGAAGATGTTCCCGCTGGCGCTGTCCACCGGGACAACGCCGTACCCCGTCGTCGGGTCATTCGGATAAAGCTGAGACTCGCCGTATGGATACGGGATGTTGGCTGGAAAAAGAGTGGCGGGGGTCTGCGGAAACTGCGACGCGTTGCTCGCGGCGTTGCAAAGCGCCACGCCATACACGCCGGCAGTGGCGCCCCCGCTCGCGTGATTGGACTGGTAATAGTTCGACGAGCTGGCCTGGTCGGCCGCGAGCAGCTCGCGAACCACAGGCGCGCCCGACCCACTGTAGGTTGCCCCTACCGTCTGTACGAGGATGTCCCCCTGCATGATCTGCCCGCTGGCGGTCGCAGTGGACGCACCGTTGGCGCTGATAGGGAGCAAACCAGTTATCCGGTTAGCAGCGACCGTTTTCCCGCCCTGCTGATATGCGAACCGTACACCCGGCATAGTATCTACTTTCCTTTCCCGGCTCGGTTTCGGACCTGGCCGAGTGCTGATCGTGGATTGATTTCCGGCGCGAACCCGACACCCGAGTTGGAGTACGAACGCGGCTTCTCATTGCGTTTGACCTCTTCGAGCATTCTTGCTCTTATCGGGTCCTTCGCACTCCGTCCGGCCAGGAGAATATCTACCATTTCCTCCTGTGTTTTGGGTGCGGCGCGCGGCCCGAGGCGATATTGCTCGGACTCGACCCTCGGATCTATCCCACGGCGCCTCATGGCAAGCTCGGCTTCCATGAGCGACATGCCCGCCGTGGGGCTCGACCCACCCACCATCCCGGTCTCATGATGATAGCGGGATATTTCTTCTTTCATGGCGATCCGCTCGTCGATCGTCATCTGCTCCCACTGTTCCGCGGGGAATTGCCCGCCGGACGGCGTCATGTGCTGGTTAATAGGAGGGCGTGTAACCTGCCCCGTCTGGAGATTGACCCTCTGCCCGCTCTCGCGGGCTTCCTTCACCTCTTTATCCCGCTTTTCTTGCTCCTTCCGATGTCTCATCGGGATCGCCATCATCACGTAGTCTTTTCCCAAGTTCACGACGTCGCCCTTGCCATCCGGCGGCTTGACGAGGAAGGAGCCTTCGTGTTCGGACTCGATCTCCGTGGGGCGATCGTCCCTATCGTAGTAATTGGGATTCCGGCATGGATACAAATAGAATTCAGTACCGATCCCTGTCACATTATTTGCCTTGTCCAGCTTTTCGCAGTAGGCCTTGGTAAACTTTCGAGTAGTCCAGTCCTGGGGACGCTCCCACGGCGGGCAATTTCTGTCCAGGTTACAACTCCGTTCCTTCATCGTGCCGTCTTCCACGTGTGTCGTGCCACCGCGAGGTCTCGCGCCATCCATCACGTGCTGTTCCGGCATTGCATCAGTTGCCATTAGATTGTCCTCGTTCCTTTCACAACGCCCGGCGTCTTGACGGCCTCTTCTGCTTCCTCTCGCGACAGGCCGTACTCTTTTACGTAGTAGTCAATCGGCGACGAACTTCTCGTCACGCTGGACGGGGAGCCTCCGCCGGTGCTAACCGGCGTCCGCTGCGGCGCCGCCAACTGAGGCTGCCGCGGCGCCGGCTGCTTCTTTGAACCGTTCCACGCCTTGATGAAGTCCTCAACGGCTTCGTCACCGCGTGTTTCAGAGTCCCGGACAACCTCGGTAAAGAGCGCAGCCCGGATCATGCCCGGTTGATGCCGCTTATCAGCAGCAACTTGCTGTAGATTGCGGGATATTCCAGCTCCGTACCGCTCCACCAACTCTTGGCGTCCTGCCAAGAGGCGCGTCATCTGCATTTGAGCAGAGGAAGTGGCCTGCATCTCGTTCCGAACCGTGTTTTGCGTTATGGCCATCAGACGACGCGTATATTGGACAGGATCGAACGTATCCAGCGTGGGATCGATAAGTGGCGCTAACTCGTCGATGTCCGATTGCAGGATAGCTTCTGTCCCCGGAATATCCGGGGTAGGAACAGGCTTGGGCGCTACTTGGGATGCTTGGGAAGGTTCGGCTTGACTGCCACCGTACCCATTGGCGGGCCCTTGATCACCGGCGGCGCCTTGGTCGCCGGCGCCTGCGTCTTCGGACTCAAAATCTTCGTCTTCATTCTCAGAACCTCCATCGTCCAGAAGATTGTCTTCGGGCTCATCAAGATCATCTTGGGGGAAGCCCTGCCCGCTGGGAGTCTGCAAATCGTCCTCGGATTGCGACTGTTGTGTTAGGTCGCTCATCTGTTTCCTCTTGCTTTCCGGCCTTTGTCGCTGCTCGGGATGCCTTTGTAGGCGTTTCTAGAACATCCGTCAGCACAGCGATCTGGCCTTGAATGTAACGAACATCCTCGATAGAGCCGCTGATCGCCAACTTCTCGTACAAGGACTTCCGGCGCTCGCTCAACAACGGCACAACAAGATACGTCCATGCGGGGCTAGCCTTGAGCTGCGCCCACGACACTTCCAGTGTTTCCGCGTCCGTTTCCACTTGATGCTCCGTTCATCGACATTGGGGACGGCACAGGCGATGCTTGGGCCTGACCTGAAACTTCAGGACGTTCACCGATGTAATCTTCAGGATCGTGGACGTCAATATCGATCAAAACTTGCCGGCTGGCATACCAGAGATGTTCAAGATCCTTGGGGTCCGCAACCTTACCTTTTGTCTCAAGATAGCCGGTTGCAATCTGGAGGGCCATTTGCGCTTTGTTTATACGGGCCTCCGAATTGGCGCTTGACGTGGATCCCATGGCGCGATAGATGTAATTTCCTTTCAAGGTTGACATCGTTAACTTTTTGCCGCGGCCCTGATCGTCCGCGAAAGCGATGGGCTCGTCATCCCCCATTTTGTCCTGGCAAAGAGTGATGAGCCATGCGAAGAGTTCGTTCGCCCCGCGCAGGAAGTTCGATATCATGCAATCCTGAAGGCTCGCCGCCGTCGCCTGAACCTGCTTCATTTCCTCGTTCTTGCGGACTTTGCCCTGGAGTTGTCCAAATCCTCCAGAATAAAGCCCTTCGGCTCTGGCATCAAGGATTCCCTGCAGCTCAAGGCCGAGACGCGCGTTGCTTTCCATCCGCATAGGCTCCATCTCCTCAAGACTCGTCTTGCATTTGTAGACAGAACCGGGTCCAAACTCAAAATCTTCATTGTCTTTCAGGCTGCTTTCAAGCGCCTTGAATGTCGGAGACATCTCAATATTGAGGCCGTCGATAACGGCGCGAATGTTCGCGTTCCCTTGACACTGAAGAGAGTCAAGTTCACTGGCAAGACAGCGCGTGTACATGCTGCCGGGCTCTTTGCCGGTGTGGAACTTCACGTAGGGACGGCGCGAGTACGGAGAAAAATCGATCCGCAGAAATATCTTGGGTTCAGACTTAGAGCAAACGCATTCGAGTTCCGTATTCCACAGGTACTCTGGGAGCTTGAGCGATCCGTCAACATCTTGAAGAACGGGCATCTTCGTGTACCACAAGAAGAACTCGTAGAACTCAGACTCGCTCTGTTCGCCGGTCCCCCACTGAATATCCACGTGCTCTTGCTGCTGGCTCATCCTGGTATCGGTAGGATGGTGCGCGAGCAGCGTCATAACGGAGTCTCGATCGTATCCGTAATCCTCGATACCGACCAGCAAATCTTGCTTCGTGAGGTATATCCGCTCGCCAAAACCTACCGCGGATTGAGGGTCTTTGGAGGCAAAAGGATAGTGGTAGATGTTCCCTGTATCTACGACCTCAACGTCCGGGCCTCGGTAATCTACCTCTTTCGTGCCGACAAGAACCTTCTCGTAAGCAACGCGTCCTTCTTCCGGGTGCTCGACGATTTCGCCAGTTTCAAGGTCCCGATATTGGACCGACCGCATAACCCTCTGAGTCTCTTTCCATCCCACCCGTATGAAGGCGGCTGGATAGCGCGCGGCATTGTAGTAAGCATCTGCCAATCGATCGCCTAAATTGATTTCGGCGCCCTTGGACGCAAGGAAATCTTCCTGGATTTCGGCGCTCTCTTTGTCTGCGGGGTCCACCGCGTCAACAAGACAAAGCGGTGACTTGTGAAATATCGCAGTACCCTGGGCGTCGGTGAAGAGGAGGGCTTTTAGAGTAAGGGGGTCATCTACCGTTGCGGCATTTTGCCAGCGCGTCGGCCCGGACTGCTGTCCCAAGAGGCCGTCTATCTGCGCGTTGTATTGCAGCAACAGCTCGTCGCGCGTCGAAGCCGACTGGACGGCGGTCTCTATGTTTCTGACTATTTCTTCCTGGACTTCGGTCAGAAGCTCCTCGGAAATATCTAGATGAAACTCTGCAGGCAAGCGAAAGGCTCCCTCCGTCTGTGTAGGAAGTGGGAGCCTTTCGCGCTACAGCCTCCAGATGGATCGCCCCATGTTCCTATTAGCTACTTATGGCCCTTGCGAGGATGTTTGCGTCGATTCATAGCTACCACTTCCCTTCTATGGAATTTTTCGGCAGGGGTATTGCGAAACGCTACTCGACCTGCCGGGACATAAAAATCTTGTGCCTTTACACCTTCAAATGAGAGGCCACGAACGCCGTTCATGGCCTCTAGCAACACGAGGAGAGAACATCTATAGAATATACCTATCCATAGTGGCAAGTCAATTAGCAAAACCTTCTAAATCAGCGCATTGCGCTTTTCAGCCACGGCGCCCCGAAGGACGTTCACGATAGCCTCCGCGTGCGCTTCATAAACCATCTCGCAAAACCAATCACAACGAATGTCCCGGCGCACCAGAAAAAGAACGCAAGGTTCGTCGTAGATGTAAGAGCGCCGGCCTGGTCTATGATCTTGCCTGAGAACCCATTGATGCTTTTCTACAAGCGCTTCCGTGTCTCGCCACAACTTGAGACGGTCGCACCAGGTAGCATAACACGTAATCGGCGCCAGGTCTACCGAGTACCGTTCCGAGATCTTATGGGTTGTTAGGAACTGACGAAGCGGCACATCAACCATCCTCTACTCACAAATGTGAGTGTTTTAATCGTTGTTGCTTCGGGCACGGATCGTATTCGCGATCTGAGAGGCGCACCCCCAGTGGTAAATGCGGCCTTCCTCTGCGATCAACGCGCAAGATTCCCGTTCGGCGCGAACAGACTCTAAAATACCTTGCTTTATGCGGTCTTCCAGCCATTCCAACTGGTCCTGGCTAAAGTTCCACGACGTCGCGGCCCTTATCACTTTCATCTGCGTCTACCCGTCCTCTCCCCAGGATATAACGGCTCCCGGCGACGGCCCGTTAGCTCTTTGCTCATCCCGCGCGAGCGCTTCTGCGGCGGGTGCCAGCCCAACGTACAGAAGTACATCGCCGTAATACCGTGGTCGTCTCGCGAGATAACCTTCTCGGGACCAACCGGCGTCAGCCCTTCTTCCCAGGCTTTTTGCTCACGTTGTTTCCGGCTGTCATAGCGATACACGCCCATCTCAAGCCCGAGCGCATACTGCATCCATCCGTTCGGGTTGTTTCTTCCCTTACCTTGTACGGGGACCTCCTGAAGCGCCTTGCTTTTCAGGAACATCAACGAAGGCATACCGATCTGGTACTTCCCTGTATCGGGGTCTTCGTCGCCTTCCTCTTCAAGATAAACATGGGGCATCGACGGGTCCCCATGCAATAGGCTATGGACGTGCATCCAGGATGTCTGCGTGCGATAGGACGATGGAGTCTGGCAGGGGATGCCCCATGTCGAGAACTCGTCCAGAATCGTCTTCAGGTCTGGGCCGGACTTCTGATTGCTGCTCACGGGGTCAATCCAGTACTCTACGTTGCGCCAGCCGGCCGTTTTCTCAAGGATGAGGTTTGCAATATCCTGCCATACCAGACCCTTGACATATATCTCGTCGAAACCGAGTAGATGCTTCACCGGATCAAAAGGATCCCCGGTCGGAGTCTCGACAAAGAATTCAACAGCCCAAGGGGAGCTCGCGCCGGCGGTATCGATCCCGACGATCAACTTCCAGTGTTCCTTAATGCACTCGGGAAACGGCTTGTCGAGTTTATCAAGCTGCCAATACTTGACCACATCATCAATATCGACGAGGTTCCGTTTCATCGAAAAATACGGTTCGCCAAAGACCAGCAGATCGATCGGATCGAACGACCCCATAACCATCCTTCTTCGGAGCGAATCGTCCATCTGATAGTTGTCGAGCATGCTCTCGATGTAGCCCTTCGCGTTTTTCGTGTTGGTGGTCGAGCCCGACGCTACCGCATAATACACGGAGCCGTCTGCTCCTATGCGCTCCCATTCTTCATACTTCGCGCCGAGGCCTAGAGGGTCATCCTCCGGCCTCACCAGCCAGGTAACTTTCGGTGACTGGCGCATCGGCGAGTCTTTTATCCATGTAGCCCAAACCCAGTTATGGCCGCTGGGGTTCTGTTCTGCAATGACAATACGCGGATAGTTCCTACTCGGCGTTCTCATGCGCTGAAGGAGCATGTTGAAGATCGCGCGCCCCTTCTGGTTATCGTTGCCGCCGATTTCGGACGCTTCGCACAAATGCATAACCGTACAGGAGAAGCCTTTAACCTTGCTCGGATCATCAAAAGCGTGAAAGGTCCACGTAGATCCGTTCTTAAACGTGTAGACCCGGGTCTTGAGATTGATGCGCTCGATAAGCGGGCTATCGTCAGGCAAGATCTCGCGAAGCGACGGCCACCCAAATTGGTCTATGTAATAGTCGTACGGGTAAATAGACCATACTGAAATCTTGGGATACTTCCTCACGATGCTCAGCATCTCCACGAAACACCCGATGGACTTTCCGGACCCCACGCCGCCCGAATGGAGCATGTACCACGTTTTATCCTTCATCGGAGTCTTACCGCTCGGGGAGATCTTGTTATGGATCGCTAGCTGATGCGGAAGGATCTCGCGGGACACGGTTATGGTCCCGTCTTCATTTAACACTTCTCGCGGAGGATACATGGACGCAAGCGTATAAGGTTCCGTCATGCCCTCCAGCGCGTCCGTAATGGATTGGTGGGTAGAGGACAACCACCTTGCACTTGCTAAGAGAGTCCGGTTTGGCACAAGGCACCCCTGTTAGATAGATCCCTCGAGAATACCACAAACGACGCACCATCGGGAGTCTTGATACTTGCTTCTGTCCCACTGATGCGGATGCGGCGGCGCTCCCGGCCCCGTTAACCTCCGTGAGGCTCCACGCGCCACAGCGGTGGCAGGCGCTATCTTGGACGGGACACACTCTGCTATATCGCAATAGAGGTTCCCGTCATGCCAGCGCAGGGGATGAGGCGCATTGCCGTCAGCCCGGACTATCAACGGCATCTTACTCGAAACGTGCATCTTCCTGCTCCTTATCATCTTGGATTGACCCGAGCGCCGGCGGAATAACCCTGCCGCGCAGCTCGTCAAGCACCACCGCAAGCGTATTTGTTACGTACTGCGACATCATTCTGGCAAGTTTCTGGTAAGTCTCCTCCGTTGGGCAATACTCGTCAAGCATCTCTTCCCGAGGAATACTCTGGAGACGACCGATAATGGAAGTGGAGAAATGGAGGAAGGCCTCTTCGACATCGACAGGAGAAACCGCGGCTGCACGATAGGCTTCCGACTCTGTATGCGTCCGCTCCGTCTGCGCTACAATAAACTGCTTCTGATGGGCGACCATCTCGGAGAGGGCGACGTCCTTACGCGCGCGCGCTATGATCGCCATTAAATTCCCGACCGTCTCGGGCATCGCACCGGAAATCTCTAAAACAATCCGAATCGCTTTCGGGTCCGGAGAGATCGTGTAGTACTGAGGTTGAGTGTTCCCGCGAAGGTCCACTACCTGTTTTTCTACGCAACAACCCTTTGCCTTCTCCACCAGGGCCTTCAGAATTTCCTCCAATGTCTGCGGGTCAAGCTGACGCGCGAGCGCCTCGCGACGGCTTAACCCGTTATTGACAAAGGCAAACCCCTTTGCAAGAGCCATTTCGGCCGGAGCTTTTCTCGGCATAATGAATCCTTATGTGCGCGTGCGCGCGTGTAACACGAATTTGAGAAAACGTGACACGACAAAACGTAACGGTTTACTCACATATGTGAGTAAATTCGGCGCCGACGTTAAGGACGCTCCCTCACTGTATAAGTTCCAGACCCTGCGCAGGAAGCGCCGATGCCGTAACCACCAGGCTATCCTCGGGCATGATAAACAGGTTCGGATGTTCGCTGGGAGGATCGCTCTTGAAAATGGCCGGCACACTCTCTGTCCGCGGGCGAGCGGGGGGACCGCACAGCCACGTCTCCAACTCGCGCAGAACCGCATCCGCCTTCTCCGAAGTCTTGTACTCGCCCAGAACAAGCATGCCTGGCTGAGCTATCACCGCCGTACTGGTCCTGTCCGCGCTAATCGCCATCCCTAAGAGCATGACGTTCGCAGTGTTCACGATGTTGCCGCCCTGACAACGTATTATCATCATTACGACTTCCCTCCTGCTTGTCTCAATTTCAGTATCGACTCAGCCTTTGATACCGCCTCCTCAACCGTATCAAATGGACCCACCAACGCAGATCGACACTCCCCTATCCAGGGCAAAGGCCAAAGATACCAACCCGAGCCCATCATAGAGCTGCAAACGTCGATGGAGTGGTACGCATCCACGAGACCGGAAAGGTTAACATGGTAGACCGTTGCGTATGACAGCAACTTGCGCAGCGACACTACCTCTGCTCCTGCCGGAATCCTATCCGCATCCTCCGACAATGTACCGTCAAGAGATCTTAGAACCGCATCCCGAACCAAAGCACTCACACTCATACCGCGAGACTCCGCTACCGATATCAGACGACGATAATCCGGCTCTGCCAAACGCACAGACGTCGGTACCATCCAAAGGGGATCGTGAGCAGAACGAGAACGCCTAGTCATACCTCTCCTCCATCTATATCCACAACACTTATTCTACACGGAGTAGTACATGAATACATTATAGCAGAAAAAGCCACATGTGCGCGAACTATCCGCCCAGCGTGCAGAAGACGTACGCTATCGGTCACGGCCGGGGCGGTCATCGGTGTCCAGGTAGGTCATCGGTGTCCAGGTAGGTTCG